>Ga0208666_1000300_pt1 | contig 24791 bp, 39 predicted proteins | sample 5B_taG_FD_184078 | JGI IMG/M metagenome (GOLD analysis project Ga0208666, IMG submission 184078) | Marine viral communities from the Subarctic Pacific Ocean - 5B_ETSP_OMZ_AT15132_CsCl metaG (SPAdes) (version 2) | ecosystem: Environmental > Aquatic > Marine > Oceanic | place: Pacific Ocean...
GAACCACCTGATGCTGCTCTTGCATCACACTTAGCTCCAAGTTCTGCAACTGCTTTTTCTAATGCTTGCAATCTTGCTTCTACTTCTACATCATACTTTGACATAGATGCTCCAGAAGAAGACTTACCTGCTGTTCCCTTAAACGACATTTTTTAATAATGAAACTCTGACCTATTTAGAAGTTTTTAGGATGGGTGGTAACATCACCATGAATTTCACCAATGTCATCTATATGAGCATGATCAATCTTCTCAATATGCAAATGTTCTAACGCATTAGCAATTCTTTCAAGTGCCGATGCAATTCTATTAAACTCATCACTCATAATAATCACCCTTAGTATAAGCAGGAACACCAGCAGGATCTAACCATTTCGTATATTCAAAGTCTTCCATAGCAGTGGTAAGTTGTATACCATTATCACAAAGATACATATCCTTCCATCGAGGAGAGTAACTATCCATCTTCTGGATGCGGAAATCAGGTTTACCGTTTTCTAAAGTACCGTTCTCAACATAACGATAAGGGAATCTTTCAAGGAGAATGTTCATTAGGCTTCAACCGATTGAAGGTCTTCACGTATTACATCCAGTAGTATATCATAATCCTCTAGTGTTTCGCCAGTAAATTCCACATTTTCTTCACGTTCGTAATATTTCCTAACCTTCTTATATAACTTCGGGTTCTTTACATCAAGAATAAATTCTCCGTTAGCAGCACCACGAAGTGTCTGCATGTCTTTCTTAAATTTGGAAGTAAGCGTCATTGCTTTGATTGGTTGACCTTTTTAGTATAATAGAAAATAAATGGGGTGTCAAGCTATTCACTAGTATATATTTCACCAATTTCCCAACATTCAATACCCTCATCTCTGATGACATCCATAGTAAGTTCTGCACGATTAGCAGGAACTACCACACAATATCCTATACCAAGATTAAATACTCTCCTCATTTCCAACTCATCCACATTACCCTTCAACTGAATCTTCTTAAAGATCTCTGGTACTGTCCAAGAGTTCCAATCAACATGTGCTTTCAATCCTTCAGGCAAACAACGTGGTAAGTTCTCTGGAATACCACCACCAGTAATATGTGCCATACCATATATCCCATCTATCTCTTTTAGCAATCTTCTTACAACTGGTACATAAATGGTTGTTGGTGTAAGTAACTCAGGATGATCCGCATAGAATATCTGATGTCTAGTTAACAGATAATTAACAAGACTATATCCATTACTATGCAGTCCACTACTTGCTAATCCAATAATTCTATCACTTGGTTTAATACTCTTACCATCTATAATATCCTTCTTCTCTACTATACCAGTACAGAACCCTGCCATATCATAATGAAGTTGTCTTGGATGTTCAGCAGTCTCTCCTCCTAAGAGATCCATACCTGCTATCTCACATCCCTTTAAAACTCCTACCATAATATCTGCTACATTATTATCTAATCTCTGGGTAGAAATATAATCTAGAAAGTATAATGGATTCGCACCACATGTAATCACATCATTGACACACATAGCAACTAGGTCTTGACCAATAGTTGTGTAGTCATTAGCAACTTGACATATGCTTACTTTAGTTCCAACACCATCAGCACCAGATACTAAAATAGGTTCCTCATATCCTACAGGAACCTTTATCATTCCCCCAAACCCACCAAGGCCAGGAACTTTATTTTTAAGATCTTCAACAAACTTATTGCCAGCATCTATATCGACACCAGCAGTTTTATAATCTAACACAATACCCTCCTTTTTAAAATCAAGTGGATCATCCCAAGCCATAACTTATCCCTGCCATATTAGATCGGGCATTGGTGTTTGCTGTCCTCGCATAACAAACATAAGAATGATATATCCAACAAACCATATGATGTTAAACAACCATGCCTGTCTCCAGAGATACTTTCTGATTGCCATAGACCTAAGAACTTCAGGTGCTTTGTCTTGTGATCTAAAGACTTGTTCTATTATCAATGCAATAATGAATGCTATCACTAATGGATAGAATACAAAATTTGCGAATGACATAATGCCAATTAACAAAATCATTTTCTTACTATGAGACCTCCATCATCGTCATCATCTTCTTCATCAGACTCCAATTCTAATTTTAACTCGTTTATTCTATCTTGTAAAGCCTTATATTCCTCCAAATCACATTCAGTTCTTTGTTCAAATGTTACACCAAGCAACTGTTCACCAGGTTTAACATCTTTCATCTCTGGATGAACTGGTTTCTGTACCTCAGTAGTCCAAGTACCTTGCCTATAATTTTTCATAGGTTCAGGTTCTCTCATCATAGACCATCCTTTTACGATGGATCTAATTGCCAATATAAAAAGAGCAACCCATGATGCTATAAAAATAAAATCAGTAAGTGGATTCATCTTCCAAATAATCTTTCAAATGGTACTTGTCTTATCTTATGCATAACATCCATCTCAACTCTATCAGAAACTCTCTCGATGATGTTTACATCAAGGTGCATGAATGGTGGAATGATTCCTAGTATCCTAAGAAGTCCATCCACAAATAATGCAAGTGCAGTGAATCCAAGAATCATACTAATGATAGTTGCTTCTCGGTTATGCTTTGCCATAGATGCTTCATCGATTCTCCGTGCCTCTTCAACGGCTTCGGCAATCATTGCATCTATTTCTGATTTGGTATAACAGAGTTTTTTGATGGTTTCTTCAGTCATCAATTATGTATTGATATACACTATATTATAATATAGGTGTCAAGTCATTTCGTGTAGGTGTGTGGATGGGCGTTCCCCCATCTTTGCCTTCTTATCTCTGTCCATTTGATAAATTTTGTTAATCATCTCTTGCTTCTTTTCAATGTCTTCAATTTTTTTATGGACTTCTTTTAACTCAGACTCTATAGATCTGTCAGTCATTTGGTTTTGAAAATTCTTCTCTTAAACCTCCCCACCTAAAGCTACACGGCAAGTTGTTGATTTAAGTATTATTATTTATTTAATTTCAAAGTCTAACTTTCGGACTTTACGTTTTCTTCTCTGCTCTTGCCACGCAAGATCAGAATCGCTTAATCCTTCCTTAACATTCTTATTATTGGTATTACTAACCATAACAACCATTGACATATCTCTAGCAGAAAATGTGTCTTCACTTACCGTTAACATATTAGGGCAGCCACAAGTTTGTGTTTGAGTACTGCCCTTTACTTCTTTGTTACACTGTTTACATCTTACAATAATCATTGTCCTTTACCGAATACTTTCCTCGTAATCTTTGTCGAATTGCTCTAGTCCTTTGTCTGTTAAAATGTGCTTATACATTTTCTCGAATACTGCTGGTGGCATCGTAACAATGTCAGCACCATCTGCATAGCATCTAGATACACTATGAACATCTCTTAGAGAAGCAGCAAGAACTTCAGTCTTTGTTATGTACTGCTTTCTGTATATAGCAGCAATGTCTTTGATAAGAGCAACACCATCAAATGAATTATCCTCTACTCTTCCGACAAAAGGTGAGATATATGCTGCACCTGCTTTTGCTGCAAGGATTGCTTGTGAGGGTGAGAATATAAGAGTAACATTAACTCTGATATTTTCTTTTGATAATTCTTTACATGCAACAAGACCATCTACAGTACAAGGCACTTTAATCGTTGCCATCTTACCAAATTTTCTATGCAGTCTCTTGCCCTCAGAAATCATATTCTCTGCATTACCAATGACTTCCATACTAAGATCAGTTACACCAATCTCTTTAAACTCTTGGTAAACATCTTCATGCTTTCTACCACTCTTACGAATAAGAGTAGGGTTAGTTGTTAGACCATCAATAAGACCAGTCTTATAATGTTTACGGACAATATCAGTTTCCGCAGTATCTAAAAAGATTTTCATTTCTATTTTTTAAGTTAATTATATAGTGATTAGTCTTTGAGATATTCTTCTATATGTTGTAATGAAACTATTTCTAGTTCATCAGAATCATCTATTTCAATCCACTCTTCAAATTCTTCATGTAATGCTTTTGCATTTTCCATAGAAATATCTGAGTCAATTTTATCCATAGACCACTCACGTACATGAGCAACGATGTCTTCAGTCGTCTGTTCCATAGTAATCTTTTCTGAAGTACCTTGAGAGGATGTTACTATTATAGTACTTTGGTGTTCCGTCGTCAAGTTGCTCTGTAAGAACTCCGTGTGCAAAGAGTTGTCGGGTTTCTTCAAAGTTTGTTTTTCCTTTTGTATGATGTAGAGATAAGATAGTTCGACTAAAATTTTCTCTGCCCATCTTCCCAATCTCTTCTTTAAGTTCTGGACAAGACCCATAATACTTCTTCCAATCAGATTCAGATTTTACTTTGCGTTTCTTACCCTTTGGGGTTCTAAACTGCCAGAAGTATTTACGTCCGATGTATTCTCTTCCGTTGGTCTTATTTATGATACTATAAACAAATCCGTAATATTCGTTAATATCAGTTGATTCAAATACTTTTTTATTATATCTCCAAGGATTCTCATACTTAATAGTCATACTCGTCAAGGACTTCCAATGCATTATTTAGAATGCGTTGGGCAGCACCTCTTTGACGATCATCCCATTCAGGATACCATGACTCATTGGCAAGACCAGCTTTCATGCCGTTAAGTCTTGCCTTCATGTCTATTTTTTTAAGTCTTCCGTTCATATACTCTCTATACCTCGAATCAGGCCAAGGACAACTTGCGTATCGTTTAGGAAATAGCATAACATTATTTATTTTATTAGTCTAGATTGTCTTCCTGTTCTGTCAGTAAAACACAATCAGATTGTGGCATAGCAACACAAGTTAAAACAAAACCTGCTTCCATTTGATCATCATCTAAGAATGTTTGCTCTTCTTGATTAACTTCCCCTTCTTCAAGTTTCATACAGCATGAAGAACAAGCACCTGCACGACATGATGATGGATGATCTACACCTGCTTCTTCTGCTGCTTCTAAAATATATTCATCTTCTGCACAATCAAACGTAGTCTCTTCACCATCAGGAGACTTTAATGTTATGGTATATGCCATGTAAAATATATAAGCTAATGTTATTTATTATACAGACTATAATTTAAACCCACTAAATGTGTCCTTTTTAACATCTTGTTTGATTCCACCAACAACATATGACTCAACTTCTGTCTCTTGTGGTGCTACCTGAAGACCCTTAGAACTAATCCAATGCTCTGTCCAAGGTAGTGGATTGTTCTTTGCAGGTATATCATACTGTGGTTTTAGATGAATAGATCTAAGTCTACGATTAGCAACCCATTCAACATACTGATATAGAAGTTTATCATTCAGACCAATCATCGATCCATCTTTAAATAGATACTCTGCCCATTTCTTCTCCTCATTCACACACTTATCAAACATCTGATAAGTCCACTCCTCTTCTTCCTTCATGATCTGAACCATTTCAGGATCGTCACCTTTCCTCCAGTTGTTTATTATATTCTGTGTTATCGCTAGATGCTGGTTCTCATCTCTTGCAATTAGAGATATGATCTTAGCTGAACCTTCCATAAGCTTAAGTTCACCAAAAGCAAAACTACAAGCGAAAGAGACATAAAACCGAATACCTTCAAGAATATTGACATTAGTTACTGCTCTATAAAGTTTACGTTTAACCTCTTTCATTTCTAAAACAGGTAAGGATGTATCTAAAGAGGAATCCATATCTCTCCATAGACTACTCTGACCCCATTGCTGTGCTTCATTGATGAAATCATCATAAGATCCAGTGACAGTAGCAGCACGTTCTAGTATCTTAGGTTCTTTAATAATAGTATCAAAGACATCTGATGGGTCTGCATATACATTCTTAATGACATAAGTATATGATCTGCTATGAATCATCTCCATAAAAGACCATACTTCCATACATGCTTCAAGTTCAGGAAGAGAACAGTATGGTAAAAATGCCATACCAGGTGCTCTGCCTTGTACAGAATCTAACATGATCTGGTACTTCAAATTAGAAGTATAGATATGCTTCTGCTCTGGTCTTAATGTTTGATAGTCTCCACGATCTTTCTGTAATGATACTTCTTCTGGTCGCCAGAAATAACCCAACTGTTGCTTAGTCAGGTTCTCAAACTGGGGATATTTAAAGTTATCATATCTTTGAACACCCAAGGGTTTACCAAAAAACATAGGTTGTTTCTTGGTATTAACGTCTTCAGTATTGAAGACAGTCATTCCTTTTAGATCAGATGGCACAGGATTCACACTCCTCTTCGTTAGCGTTTTCTAGGTCGTTAAGTAAATTGTCTAATGATGGTTCATCAACCTCATCAGTTTTCATGTCATGAGTATTCTGATAATAACTAGTCTTCCATCCATACTTGTAGGTTGTCAATAGGTCTTGTGCCATCACACTAACAGGCACTTCTGCATTCTCGAAATGAACTGGGTTATAAGACCAGTTACCAGAGATCGCTTGGTCGAAGAATTTTTGCATCACAGAGACAATATTTATATAACCTTCGTTGTTCGGCATATCCCACAATAAGGTGTAGTTATTCTTTAAAGACCCATAAGATGGAACAATCTGCTTAAGAGGCCCTTTCTTTGATTTCTTAATGGACAGGTAGTCTCTAGGAGGCTCGATTCCGTTTGTGGCATTGCACACAACGGAACTGCTCTCCGATGGCATTTGTGCCGACAATGTTGAGTGCCGTAAACCGTACTCATTGATAGATGCTCTAAGAGATTCCCAGTCATGTTGTAAAGGTTGAGAACAAATCTCGTCTACGTCTTTCTTATATGTATCTATTGGTAGAATACCATCAGCATACTTAGTACGTCCAAAGTTTTCACAATGACCTTTCTCTTTAGCAACTTGATTAGATGCCTTTAGAAGGTAATACTGGAACGACTCAGCAAGTCCATGAACTGCATTCCATGCTTCTTGTGACTCATACTTATGTCCAAGTTTAGCAAGATAATGTGCAAGACCAATGAATCCTACTCCAAGTGATCTACGTGCCTTTGTAGCAAGTTCTGCTGCCTTTACAGGGTATCTCTGATAGTCTATAAGTTCTTCCAATCCACGCACTGAAAGGTCACATAACTCTTCTAGTTCCTCATCATTTCTTATCTTACCTACATTCACTGCACTAAGAATACAAAGTGCAATCTCACCTAGATGATCATCAATATGACTGATAGGGAGTGTAGGTAATGTAATCTCCTGACAAAGATTACTCATGTATACCTTATCTTTAAATGATGAATGACTATTACAATGATCTATATTCATAATATAGATTCTTCCAGTCTCTGCTCTCTCCTTTAATAGGTCGAGGATAAGTTCTTGTGCTCCAACTGTGGTTCTGGAGATGGATTCATCGGCTTCGTAACTGCAATATAGGTCATCAAACTTATCGGTCCCAAAACTCTCATACAAGTTAGGACAATCATGAGGGGAAAATAACGAGATTTCCTTATTTTGGATAAAACGTTCATAGAATAACTTACTTAATTGAATACTGTAATCTAACTTTCTGACTCTGTTGTCTTCTGTACCTTTGTTGTTCTTGAGTACCATGATGTCAGCGATTTCCTGATGCCAGATAGGAAAATGGACAGTTGCGGAGCCACCCCTAATGCCGTTTTGAGTACAGCATCTGACAGTAGATTCAAATTTCTTAAGGAAGGGTACAACACCTGTGTGCTGAACCTCTCCACCCCTGATCTTAGCGTTGATTCCTCTGATTCTTCCTGCGTTAATACCAATGCCAGCACGTTGTGCAACGTATTTCCCAATAGCCATATCACTGCTAAAGATACTATCGAGGGTATCATCAATATCAACCAGAACACAACTAGCAAATTGGCGAATGGGTGTTCTGACACCTGCCATAATGGGCGTTGGGATATTGAGCTTGTGTCTACTGATTGCGTCATAGTATCGTTTGACATAATTTAACCTCTTTTCTTTAGGGTATTCTGCAAAGATGGTCAGAGCGATCATCATATACATTTGTTGAGGAGTCTCGTATACCTTATTAGAACTCCTATCCTGTACAAGATATTTATCTACGACCTGCCTAAGACCAGCATATGTAAACAGAAAATCTCTATCATGATCAATATATCCATTCGCTTTCTCAATATCTTCTTTTGAGTACTTGTCATAGAGTCCAGCGTCATATACTTCCTTATTAACGCAATCATAGATGTGGGTCTCCAAATGGGGTAATTCTCTCATCTTGCCATAAAGACTTTTTCTTAGAGCAAAAAGAAGGAGCCTAGCAGCAACGAACTGGTAATTAGGATGATCAAGATCAATAAGATCAGAAGCACTTTTAATAAGGATCTCCTGTATTTCTTCTGTAGTAATTCCATCATAGAATTGGATACCTGATTGGATTTCTACTTGACTAGCAGAAACTCCTGCTATATCTTTACATGCCTCTTCTACCATAAGATGCATCTTTTCTAGGTTGAGTGCTTCAGTGCCTCTACCATTACGCTTCTTAACTTTGATGCCGTTGGTCATATCTTTTTCCAATTAGTAAATTTAAGGGTTGCTTCTAGTCCTTTATATATGTTTGATTCTACTATACTCTGAACATCATGTCCAGCAAGAACCATATCATTTATGTCCTTTTCCTTTATTTGGTTTGGCCAGATGACGACAGACTCACCTTTGGCAATTGTGTTGGAGATTCTTGACGTAATTTCTTTAGACCTTGGTTCGTTATCATAAACCCAAACAGGAGTGCTAACACCCCACTTCCCAACATCACCGTCTGCACCACACATAGCGATGCTATTGCGAAGGAACGTTGAGTCGAATGGACCTTCTGTAACGAAGACTGGAGTTCCTCTTCTGATGTTATCCAGTCCGTAGATCTTTGGTGAGTCATCATTAAACATTATTGTAATATATTTAATCTTGCTTGGTCCTAGAGATCTTCCCTGATAACCAATCCAAGATTTTTGATAGAACAAAGGAATAATAATCCTTGGTTCATCATATTTGAAATCATCAAACATCTTCTTATGAGTGTTTGTCCATTTCTTAAAGGTATCCGTATAATAAAATTTACTCGGATCTAACTTTCTTTTTTCTAGATATTTCTTTGCTTGAGGATTCTCTGATGCTTTAGGTAAATCTATCTTAGGACTAAACTGAGGAGCCTCAAAATTAAATTTAGGTTCTTCAACTACAGTACCCCTTCCAGTCTTACCATCCTTAAACCTTTCAAAGACATACTGTTTATGAATGACAGAATCTAACTTCTTTAGAAAATTACTAAAGGTCATAGATGCACCACAATTGTGACACCTAAAGTTCATGTCTGCCTTTACAGCATATAGATATCCTCTCATTTTACTTTTATTCTTCTGAGAGTCACCACAAATAGGACAACGAAAGTTGTACAGATCTGGTTTGATCCTCTTGAACTTCTGCAAACGTGAAGATATTATTCCAATATATTTGGAATCAACCAAATTCATTATAAAGAATATATCATTCCTGTATTATAATTGCTTGAGCGTCTGGTGTCAATGCAGCACCAACAAATTTCTGTCCAACTGGACTCACAATGAAACTTATTATACTTAACGCACCAAAAATTGACCACATCTTCTTCTCCATAACACGGAGTCTATTATCTACCAAGCGAATATCTCTCTCACATCCTGTCTTAATCTCTTGAGTCGAACGATTGACTTCTCTGTGAAGCGATTCCACCTTCTCAAATAATACTGCATCGATTCTATCCTGTTTGTCTAACTTCTCATCATGAACAGCAAGCATCTGCCCCATCTTCTGGTTGTTCTCCTGAAGAGTTTCAATGACTCTCTCCAGTCGATCTAATATGGCTTCTTGCTGCCTCATGTTAAGTATATACTACCAGTAATATTTATTATTTTCTCCAATTAACTCTAGTACGGTATCTGCCTAGAGGTGTTGGTCTTCTCTTTTTAGTCTTACCCATGACAGGATCATAATTTGCCACACCATCTCCCGTACTATTAGTAGGAGCTGCTGACATCTCCTCTCTAATAAAATCAATTATTTTTTTTAGTCTTTTTTCCTGATCCATCATTTTCGTTGTAAATCCTGTACAATTCTTTCAGACAATAAAGGTCTGGTTGAATATCATGTATCTGAGATTTGGGATACTCAGGAAACTTTCCTAAGAACATCACAAATGTTTTCATACATGGCCAGAGATCTTCTTCTATTTTAAAGAAGAGCATTGGGGTTGTTGCTTCGCCAAATATATTATAAAGAATAATGAAATGATTTAAAAGAAGATGAGTCTTTAGTTGACCACTATTTTTATATCGTTTCAGTAATCTCTTTATATACTTAAAGTGATTAAGATCTTTATCAAAATCCTCTTTAGTCACTGCTTGAGGATTTTCATAATTCTTAATAGCAAAAAGGAGGAAGTTATCCTCCGTCAATTCATTAAATATCATATGTTATGACCTTAGTTCAAAGCAGGGTATGCAGGTGAGTTACCAGTTGTAATTCCAGACATAGCAACTAATATTTCTTTCTTAACTCTTACTGTTCCGTGATTATCGGTATACTGTTTCATTCCAACCCAACCTACACCTGTCTCATATACTGTGCCTTCTGCCTGTCCTACAGCAGTCTTATCAACACTATAAACACGAGAATCAGCACCACTAGATGACTCACTATATGTAGAATCAAGTACTGAATACTTTGGTTTCTGACTTACTGTAAAACCAGATGCACTAATAGCAGCACCACTTAAACCAGCAGTTGATCCAATTGTTAATGACGTAGCACTAGCAATTGATTTAATTACAGCGTCACCAAAATAAGTACCACCTTTTGTGAAACTAATCACGTCACCAACCTGTGCAGATCCTGATGCTCCAAAAGCAGATCCGCTTCCTGTAACGACTCCAGTACTGTAGTTCAGACCAACAGTTCCAGCAGACGTAACGTTATCGCTATTACCCCAAAGTGCCATGTTCTTACTTCCGTAGAATTCTTTTGCTAGTGAATATTTATAAGGTGAGTATCTTAGACTGCTCCCAATCTCATTGCGTTCTTCACCTTTAGTACAAGTGCATCATCCACATCATTATCTGATGACAATGCATACTCCTGTAGCATTTCTACAGCAAATACTTTCATTTGTTTTTTAAAAACTTTCTTTACCAACATGATTAGTAAAGGTTTTAATAGTAGAAATAGGAAAGTCATCGTTTTACATCGTGGGCACAACCATCTCCAGTATAATCATCACTATCATAATATCCATTCTTGCTTCCAAAGTAGAGAGTTAACCCTACGAATGGAAGTGCTGCAAGAATTAAAAATGTTTCTAAGATCATAGTACTACTTTTCTATCTGCGAAATGTTTTTCTGCTGCCTTTACATAATCACCAATATTATGATCTGTAACACCATCAAATCTAGTCTCACTAATATCCTCTAACTGAATCTTATGATGAGGATGAACGTATCCTGTAAGATAAGGAGGTGTATTCGGAACAATATCATTTCCATGAACGAAACGATAGATCTCAAGACCTTCTAGTCTCTTTCTCAATGCACGTCCACCTGGTCTAGGAGCACCAGCAGTAATAAGTGCAATGTTTCTATTACCTGATTCCCAAAGAAGATCTGCAATCAACGTAGCAGTAGCACCACCAAGTGAATGACCTGTAATAATAAGTTTTCTTTTAGGATCTAATCCTTCATAATCAACTACTAGTTTTGCTAGTGTTCTATTACAATTGTTCTTAAATCCTCTATGACAATCATCTCTTCTGATTAGAAACTTAAGGTTAGTGATCCAATCAGTGGTTTCTTTTGTACCTTCAACAGCAAGTATAGTGTGTCCTGTGATCTTTCTACTTACTAGATAGTCTTCTTCATGAGGATATACATCTCTACAACACCTTAGTGCTTCGAGAATAACTTCATTTGAAAGGGTTCTCGTGCAACTCATTTTACTATAGCAACTATTCTATATAGCTTCTTCTTCTCTATTTTCCTCCATATGTGTTGCTAAATCATACTGTCTTTTAAGATATGCATACTGATTTGCTGCTTTAATCCTATCCTCAATCTCTTCTTTAATCCTTTCTATCAAAGTCATGGATGTTCTCTGAGCCTCCTACTGAAAATGGATTGTACTTAGATCTTGCTAGTCTATATGCTTTCTCATGTAAAGAAAGTTCTGCATTAGAATCTTTCTTTTCATCTTTATCAGTCGCAATAGGCATACTATCTAAGGGGTTAGGTGGTCTACCGTAATCATCCATAAATTGTTTTTTGTCTGGATCGTATTTACAATTTGAATCAAACCAAGGGTCATATGGAAGCATTAACAATTCCACGCTCTTAAAGATTTAGATAATCTATCATCTCCTGTGTTATTAGAAGGTTTTTGTCTCTTCCTCATACCTTTCATCCTCGCACAAAAGCTCTTTCTACGAGGGTTCCCAACTTTCTTTGAAGGAGCTTTAAGGTCACTGCCTGGATTCTCTCTCTCGTAGGACTTTCTTCCTTTTTCATTTAACCCTCCTGATTTGTTTTTACCTTCTTTCTTTGTCCATGCTGCACCTTCCTCAATATAATCAAAATCATCTCTCCAAGAGTATGATTCTTTCTTGCTATTACCATAATTAGAAGCACCTTTCTTACGGCACTGTACCAATCTACCTGATGCATATGCAGAAGGCCAAACCTTTGCACTTGCTTTTACCTTATGATAGCAAGCATCTTTACTACCACTACCCTTACCTTTCTTATCTTCTTCCTTAACACAATTAGGAACTACTCTCTTACCTTTCTTCTTCATTCCCTTTTGAGTATAACCATCCCAACATTTCTCAGAAAACTGTTGCCAAGACAAAGACTCCTTCATTTTCTTCTTCGCATCTGTTCTAACATATGTAGGCTTTGCAGCACCTGACTTTGATTGTTGACCAGGATCTGCTTTCTTCTTTCGTCTTGATGCAGACTCTCTTTCTGCTTTGGTCATGCTGGCACGTTTAGATGATGATACGCATTTGGGCGTACCTTCACCAGGTTTATCACTAGCACAAGTACCACCTGTAGTAACATTGACCCAACCTTTCTTACCATCCTTTGACTTAGATCCTGAGAACCACTTATGAAGATTACCTTCCTTTATCTTTTCGGGTAGTCCTTTATGCTTAGTCTTAGCAAATTTCTTGGCATCCTTAACACTAATATCATCTGCAACATCTAAAACTTCTGCAGATGGATTTTTCATCTCACCCTTCTGGGCAGCACGAACCATGCCAAAAAATCTTTGTTGTTTTTTAGATACTGCTGGCATTATCCTTTAGGGTAGCGTCCTTGTGAAGGATCTTTCTTACGTTCTGCTGCATTTTCTGCATCAACTTTTGCTTGATGAGCACGAACCTTTGCTTTATCAGCAGGACTTTGTGGTTTACGTGGATTGTTCTTACTTACATACCCACTCTTTCCAACCTCTTTTTTAATCTTATCAAGCACAAAGTTAAATGCTTTGTCTTCACCTTCATTTACCTTATAAGCAGGAACCTTTGCACCTTTAACACCTCTTCTTGCTTTATGCTCTTCTCTACGTTTGTCAATTAACTTACCTCTTTTATTCTCAGGATCAAACATTGCTGGTTCACCATGTCCTGGTCCTTTCCTTCTATAGTTCCTGATAGATGCTTTACCATAATCTGAACGACCTTGATCTACCTTTGCTTCATCCATTGGTAAGAAGTTGACTTTCTCATGATCTTTCTGCTGCAACTTTCTTCTTGCTCTTGCACCAGCATCGGTTGCTTTCTGTGCTTTCTTTTCTGGTTTCTTACCAACACTCTTAATAAACTTCATTACACCTTCATTTACCTTCTTCTTTGCTGCAAGTTTATCAATCTCTCTACTGATGCTACTCATCCTATATCTTGCGTGACCAGATGCTTCACCAGTATTTCTGGCATCATCCATTGCCTTACGAGTTGTTTTCTTATAGAGTTTTCTCTTTCTCTCTAGTCTATCATCAATACTTCTTTCTGCTTCATCAATTACTTCACCTTCTGGTTCATATCCTGCAACTATAGAATCGGCAGCACCTTGATTAACTGCCATCATCTTCATACGCACAATGCGTTTCTTTAACATTGCTTCTTTCTTCTTAACCTTATCTGCCATTGCTGCTTTCTTCTCTGCATCATCATCCTTTTCTATCTTATCATCTGCATCATCAACTTCTTTCATCTCAATAATCTGACCACCAAGTTCCTCCACAGCTTCACCAAGCTTTGGATTGATCTTAATCAACTTAGCATTATTAACCTTCTTATCACTAACCTTTCTATCATCAGTATCGTCATCCATCACCTCACGAAGGTCAGTTCTCCAATCAGAATACTTAGACATGCTATTGCTACTTATTTTTTCTATACTTATTTATGAAATTTCTAATTCTTTCTTGACCAGGAACCATAGATTGTGCATATTCTCTCTGTGCATCTGTACCAACTTCCCGTTTATCTGCACTAACACCATATATTCCCGTAACATGTGCTGGTTTAACTGCCTCTGTTAAGTCCTTTATCCAAGACTTAAACATAATATTATTCTCAGTAACACAAATAAGATAACTTGTACCCCTACGAATGATTCTACCAACCAATCCTGTATTTAAACTCTCTACAAGATCTCCTACATTAAAGATATTCTTTTTAATGTAATTTTCCCTAAGTCCTTTCTGATCATCTCTTGGTGCAATCTCCCATAAATCATATTCTTCTTTTACTTTTTTCTTATTCTTTGATTTCATACCAGATCTAACTGCATTAAAGAGTGCAGTAGTATCACCATCATCAAGTTTACTTGGTGTTCCTTTACGGAATGCCTCGTAATCATCATCTTGAACTGCCTTTCTCATCTTAGATGCAGACATTCCTTCTACACCATCAGCATCTGCATCTCTCACACCTGCTGATATAACACGAATTAAATCAAAATCATATAGATCTCCATTATATTTCTGTGCTAAATTCTCAAATTCAGACTGTCTATCTGCTCCAACAATAATATTTACATTCTTATAACCATCCTCTGCTGCTGTAGTTAATACATTAAATATAGTTTTCATCTCAGGATCATTGATAATCTGCTCCTCATAATCTGGGAACATCTTTCTCATATATGACACCTTCATATCAGGATCAATTGGATTCTTTTTATTATCTACTGTACGTGAAGGATATATTTTAAGTTCTCCACCTGCTGATGCTTTTCTTGCTGCACTTAATAACTTTTCATGACCGACTGTAGGAGGATTAAATCTACCAAATGCCAATGTTAATGTATCTCCACCACCTTGTTTATCACCACCACCTTGATCTTGTGGTGCTACTTTCTTTTGTTTTGGTGCTTCTTGAGGTGCTGCTGCTCTTGGTTTAGGTGCTGGTTGCTGTGCCCCTGTTCTTGGTTTTGCCTTATCGTCTTCTACTTTTCCTGGTTTCTTTTTAGTAAACTTTAACTTACCTTTATCAGTAACTGCCACCATATTTCCACGAGAGTCAAACCAACTACCGTGTCCATCGCTCTTAAGGTTTAACTTATTCGCTTGCACTGATGCTTGTGATGCACCTGCCTCTGTTAGAAATTGAAAAAGATTCTTCATACTTATATTTAGTATATTTTTAAAAAGGGACCATTCTTAGAAGAAAACTCTTTCTTAGCTCCATAATAAAGAGAGGTACACCATTCTTTTAATTTTTTCTTCTTGTCTATCTCTACCCAAATCTTTGCCCATTCTAATGCAATAAGTTTGGATGAAAATCTACCACCACTACTTCTATCCTTACTTTCCGTTTCATACTTAATAGCAGTTTTAATAACTGTTTCAATTCCTTCACCAACCTTTTGACGATCTTGGTATACTGCAACCTCACCAAAATCAATAGATTCTCCATCTACCTTTGCATCTTTTATTTCATTATAAAGATTCACCCAAAAATCAATATCAGTTTTTTTCCATGTACCAACCGCAGGAATATGAAGATGTCTAGATGCTGAAGGTGGTCTTTGTAAATTTACACTCTCTAAAAATTCATCCAATGCAACACTAGATACCTTACCAAGTTTTGCACCAGCATCTTTTCCTTTTGGTGTAAGATCAGTCTGTACTACATTTCTTGCTTTAGAGTATTGGAAATTTCTTGCCTGTCCATGAATACTACCTCCACTTTCAGTCTTTAAATCAAATCCAAGTTCACCAGTATCAAATAAGTAATTTGCTTTCTTACCTAAAGTTAGATTACATTTTAAAGACTTAGGTTCATATTCTATAGTAGTTCTTGCACTACCCTTTGCCATATTAGCAAGTTCTTGAGTTGCTACTTTTTTAGTTTCTTTAATTGCCTTAAGAGATACGCCAATCAATACCTTATCATTTAAAGTCTCTCTCATATATGCATTAAGAATCTCAAGTTTGGCATCTTTACTCATACCTTTAATAGTTGTGAGTTCCTTTATCGTACCCTCAACTACATCCTTCATACTCTTTTTTACAAGAACAATATCCATAGGATTCCATCTATCTTTAACAGATACCCCACATTCTTCCTTTGCAATATTCTCAATTAAAGGCATTATACCTGTATCTCTAGAATAAATATATCCCCTTTTAATTCCTAAAAATTTCTGTAATGCTACAGTTTGTTTTTCATATATAACTCTCCATGAAGGATCAAAACCATCATACACTTTTCTCATTTCAAATGACGATGGTTCTTTATTATTCTCTATTACAGATTCCATAAAAACTCTAGAACCATTCTCTTGTTTTGCTGTCTCTACTGCACTAGTTGCCATAAATTAAGACCTCATTGCTTTTTGTGCTGCTGCCCTCCTCTCTGATTGTACCCTCTCTTTAGACATTCTTTTCTTATCAGTAGACACTTTCTTTTCCTGTCTATCAGATTTCAACTCTTGTCTCAACTCATCCTTTAATCTTTCATCCTTTTCTGCTTCTGCTTGTGCCTTATCTCTTGCATCAAGTCTTGCCTCTCTCTCTGCCTCTCTTCTCGCAGCATCTGCTTTTGTCTTCGCTGCATTCTCTGCTGCTTTTGCTGCAGCACCTGATCTTATCTGTTGATCTCTATTCTGTGCAGACGTAACAGTACCCGAAGACTTACTTGCAAAAGCAGCAGCTTGATCTCTTTGTCTCTGCTTAAGTAGTTGTCTTCGAGTTGCTAAATCTTCAGATAGATCCTTAAAGGATTTCATTTACTTTTTCTTTTTCTTATCTGCATGATACTTACGCATCGCAGGTAGTGGTGATTCTTGTGCATCTCCACCCTTACTAATTCTTTTCTTCTCTAAACGAGCAAGAATATCAGCAATGTCTGCTTCCTGAATATTAGTGATTTTAGCAATCTCCACATCAGTAAACTTACCAGACTCAACTAACTTCTCAACAACTTCTACATCTTCCTTACGTGTATCCTGACCATCTGCTTTACCACCCTTCTTTTTCTGGATAGCATTGTGGACTACACCAGCATGTTCCTTTGATCCACTTTCTACTTTACCGTCGCCATCATAATCTTTCTTTGCCTTCTCTTCCTTCATATGATCAGCAGCTTTATATCCTTTAACACCTGCTTTTAGATTCTGATATGCTTTAGTATTTGCTTTCTTGTCTGCATTAGTTACAACCATATCAGTGCTTTTCTTTGCAGGAGCACCATATGTCGCTTCTTGTACTTGTTCAACCGCAGCAATCAAACTCTTAGTTAGGCGATCCATTTTAATTGACATTACTTTCTAAGATTATTTATATTTAAAAATAATTGATATTTAATGTTATTTTCTTTTTTTGATCTGTACATGTAATACCAGTATGTTCCATTGTATTAGAAAAAGTTATTAAACGATTAGCAACACAATCTACGACTGTACCATCTCTAAACTTAGTTGATCCATTATTAGTATTAAGATAAAATATAGATGTAGTAGTATGAAGTGGTTCTTTTGTCACCTTATTCATATCTGTATGATAACCATGCTCAATATGCTCTTTAGTTACTGGATTACAATTTGCCTTTACCCTCATCAATGCAGTAATATTATCTTGCATTGCATCTAAAACAATTCTTGCTTTTGGATACCAAGAACTTTGTGGACAATCTAACCAATAAAACATATGCCCAAATTGCCAATTATCTAACTTATCACATTCAAGTAAATCATCAGGTATAATATCATAGGCAACATTAGGTTGCCAATACCAAGGAAATTCTCCACCACAGATGTCCTTCTGCAACTCAAAGAATTGTTGAGGATCTAGAAAGTTATCTTGTACTTGTACATTCATGATAAATCCTCCTCAATCATCCAACCAGCAATAGCAGCATCATAATCAGCAGTATGTGAAAATGCATCTCTTGCAAGTTCACGACGCAATTCAGATACTCTATCTTCATTTAAAGCAACTAGAAAATCTTGATACTGATCAGGACTAGTCAATATAGAAACATGTTTATGATTCTTTGCTGCAGATCTTACCATACTAGGACCACCAATATCAATATTCTCTATTGCTTCTTCCCATGTTACATCTGGTTTAGCAACTGTTTCTGCGAATGGATATAGATTTACTGCAACAATATCAATCAACTCAATACGATTTACCTTACGATCTAAATCATGACTAGCATTATCACGTTTAGCAAGAATGCCACCATGAATCTTTGGATGTAAAGTCTTTACTCTTCCATCAAGAATTTCTGGTGAACCAGTATAATCAGACACCCTAATTACTGGTATACCTTTTTCTAGAAGAGCAGCATGAGTTCCACCACTTGATATAATAGTATATCCAGCACGAACTAATCCTTCTGCAAATTCTACAATACCTGTTTTATCTGAAACACTTAATAATGCATAGTAATTCATAAGTCTCCTTCTACACGGTTTTCTGAATGGTGAACATCAAATGATCCACCAGGATATCTTGATTCTAATTTCTCTACATTCATCTCAATGATTTCATCAAATGTAGTATCAAGTGCCATACATGCTTGTGCAAGATACCAACATATATCACCTAACTCTCTCTTCATATGAAATTGATTCTCTTGAGTATATGGTTTGCCTTGTAAAATAATCTTCTTTACGACTTCAGTAAACTCACCAGACTCAGCAGTTAAACCAAGTGCAGCAGTTAATAAACGTGGTACATCTGCATCACATTCTACATCCAAATCAGTAATGCGAGAGAGTAATGCTGGAAGGTCGGAACTTGGTTTACTGGTAACTCCAGCAACAAAGTCAAGATACTTTTCTGTGTCTACAGTCATAATTAGAATTCAATAAAATCGCTTTGTGGTAATCCAAGTTCGTGTTCTCTTTTCATTTCATCATGTAATCTTTCTACTGCTGATGGCAATCCTTGTTGACCAGGTAATTCCTCAGTAGGAGTTACACTGACATCAACTGTTTCTGGATTGATTGGTTTGGGAGCATCTATTCTTCTATAAGAAAATCCTCTATTTGCAAGAACTCTCTCTTGTGCATGTTTCTCCCATCCACAATCACAATACTGCTCACCCTTCTCATCAAAGACCCTATAAAAAGGATATAGATTAGAACTTGAAGTCATTAAAAGATTTTTTAACTTTATCTTCTCGATCATTATACTCTTCTTCCTGCCCACTGTCAACGATATCTTCTTGTGCTTTTTGTTCACAATCATACAATCTCATCTTTGCACGATCAATACCAACAACAAATCTCTTATTCATTGTAGGATCGTTATACCTATTCTTTAACTGCTTAACCATTATCTGATTCAACGGTTCCAAGTCTTCTGTAGAAATAAGGGCAAACATAAGGTCAGCAGTAGCAGGGAGTCCAAAAGATTCAGAGGTGTCAGTAAGCTCAACATCGCTACTCCCGTAACCGCTACGAGTAGTTTGAGTGGCAGATACAATCGGAAGGTTCGCCTCAACTGCGAGACCCCGTAATTCTTCTGCGATTGCTTTGATGAACGAGTAGGAGTTGACATTGCTTCCTGCCTTATAACGAGATGATGAACAGATATTCAAATAATCTATGAATATTATATCAGGTTTGAATGATTTTTTCAATGCTAACTCTTGTAGCAATGCTTTAAAGTGACCACTATGTGCAGACGCAGTAGGATACTCTTTAATGATAAGAGTGCCTTGAGTCTTCTGAGCAAGGTTTGTTACCTTGTCATCAAACATTGTCTTTGGTAAATCTGTTATGTCCTGTATATTAACATTAAGTAAGTTAGCATCGATCCTCTCCGCAATCTTCTCCTCTGCCATTTCGAGAGTGATGTAGAGGACGTTTTTGCCTTGGAGGAGGACACTGCTAGCCACATGGCACATAAATAAAGACTTTCCAACCCCTGTGCCAGCAAGAGCAATGTTGAGAGTCTTATTCGGTAGACCTCCTTTCGTAATCTTGTCGAAGTATTCGAGATCAAACGGTATCTTGTCTTCTTTCCTATGGTACGACTCATATCGTTCTTCGTAATCGTTTAGATAATCGTGCCCTACATTACTATCAAATGATACTGCCAAAGCATCAGATAAGATATCGGGAATAGCATCTCTTCCCTTAGCCTCATCCTTACCATCTGCTAGTTGTATTGATTCCATCAATGCTAAGTAAATAGCACGATCTCGACACCACTTTTCAGTAGTATCTATTAACCAATTGAACTCTGAGGGGGTGTTTTGTAAAGAACTAATTAACTTAGTTATTTCTTGAAAGGAAGAATCGTTTATATCTTGACGTTTTTCAGTCTCAATACAAAGAACTTCTTGCGTAAGAGTCTTATTATACTTCTCAACGAAGTTTAAAATCTCCTCGAATACAACCTTTTGATTATAGTCCTCAAAGTATTCTGACTTAATAAAAGGCAGGACTTTACGAACATACTCCTCATTATATAAAAGGTTTCTAAGAATTAGAAACTCAACCTTCTCCATAACTAAATTCCTTTTGTGCTATTTCATCAAGGGCTTGCATTACATCTTCAGTAAAGTAGGTCTCTGGTTCTGAAAGTATTTGTTTAGCGTATAACTTCTTACCTCCAATCTCATATCTTCCTGCGACATTCTTCCAGAGTCCCCCAATCTCACCCAGTTCCAATAGACCATAGTAACGGTCAAGACCACGATCATCATAAAATAAACGTATCTCAACTGTTTTATTCTCCTTACTTAAACGTGATTTGTGAGTCTTTGCTTTGATAATGTTTCCGATGACTTCTTTTCCATCCTTCTCCTTTTTCTTGCTGAGATAAATGATTGTACTCGCTGCGTACTTGAGGCCGCTGCCTCCTCCCATTTCTTTTGTAGGTACGTAAGAACCAATGACATCGTAAGTGTGGTTTGTGACTATAAGTGGAATGTTTGCTTGTCCAAGTTTAAGAGTAAGCATTCTAAAAGCACCTTTAACAAGTTGGGATTTGGTCATGTCCCTAACCTGCTTATCATCTAGTGCATCTCTTATCTCTTTCTCTGTCGAAAGCATACCTAAAGAATCTAACACAAACATACAAGGTTTGCGATCTTCTATGGGCATTTTAATATATTTATCAACTGCTTTGAGTGCCTTGACTCTAAACTCTTCAATGGTTACTACATTAACTACTACCAATCTGTCTAGGTCTACACCACGAGATTTAAGTAATGACTTATTAACGGCAGCCTCAGTATCAAAATAAAGACAATACCCATCGGGATTACTATCAAGGAAATTCTTGACAACAGCGAGAGAGAAAAAAGTTTTCCCTGTACTACTTTCACCAGCAATAGCGGTAATCTTGTTGCCAGATACGCCACCAAATATAGAACCTGAAACGAGTCCGTTAAAAATGTACGAACCCGTGTCCACGTATTTTTCAGTGTCTTCAATATCGGATGCGAGTTGGGTGAAGTCATCTCCAATCTCCTTTACAATGTCTTTTAAAAAATCCATAATTTAAATAATGATTTAAATGTCACATTCAGCAACATCAAATTTGTTTTCTAGATTGTTAGTGTCACGAACATTCTTTAGTAGAAAATAGAGTCTAGTATCTCCACCCAAAGAAAGAGCACTAATAATTGTGTCTAAATCTTTATCGTCGATAGGTAAGTGCATTAGGAGAAGAAAAGTTCTAGGTTTACAGTTTTCTCAACATTCCATCCAATCGCATCAAGAATAATCTTGAGTGGTTCAAGGAATGCTTTGTCAAATTGTAGGTCATAATCAATGTACTTGTCAAGACCTAACTCAGTAGGAAAATCTTGAATGAAAGAAATAATATTCTCATGAATAATATTCGGTTTCTTTAAGTAACAGAATTTGACCTTTTCACCATTCTGAATGAGAGAGTACTTATTATCCAACTTATGTTCTTTAACATAGTGGTTATACAATAATGCACCCCGTATATGTATAGGAGTTCCTTTGGCATATATCGTAGAAGATGCTTTATACTTTTCTACATTAGATGCTGTACGAGGGAATGCTATATCTTCTGGTGGAAGAGACTTAAACTTCTTACGGGAATTATCAATAAAGTCTATCACCTCATCTTCAGTTCCATTCATCATGAGTTTAAGAGCATCCTTAATCATGGTACGACAAGGTGCTGGTGTAGAGGATTTAACTGCCTCAATACCCATCATCTTGAGTTTGGGTTCTTCATATCGAACACCCTCACTATCCCATACATTCAAGATGTATCTTTTCTTAGCAGTCCAGATGCCACGTTCTGCGATGTTCTCTCGCTTCATCTGCATCTTCTGGTCATAAGCACTTACGTAATTGGCCAACGCTTGGTAAGAACCCTCAATAAAAGGTTCAAATTCAGTTTCACACACCTTGTTAAGGAACCCAACAATGCTCTCATTAGTTTTCTCTCTTCCCTCGTATACACGGTCAACCAAAGGACCGAGATTAAGGTAGATGGAATCAGTATCTGAAGCAATAACATAATCAACACCTTCTGTTTTTAAGATCTTATTAACCTTTTGATTCATCTTGTTTTCTATCCAACGTATGGATACTTGGCCAGACAAAGTAATGGCTTCTGCATTAGCAAGTTTGTAATACCGAAAGTACTGATTGCCGATAGCACCATAAGCACTATTAAGGGCAATCTTTTTTGCCATCTGGATATTGTTACACCTAGAAATCTCTTTGGTAAGTGCATTGGAAGGATTGTTTTCATACTCTTGTTTTGCTTGAAGCATCTTCTTCTTGAATACCACTCTATCACCATACATCTTATCCATCAACTCTGGCAGGAATCCACGCACATCCTTTCGATACTGTGCTCCATTGGCACATGTAGCAAACTCAGGATTAAAATCTTCTACCTCTTCGTTTAAGATCTTTTCAACGCTCGCACTGGGATGTCGAGTCTCTCTGAGGGTCTCTGGGGAAATATTGTACTGCATAATAAGGTGAGGATACAGACTGTTAAGGTCAAAACTAACAACCCAATCATACTTTCCTGGTTTCGGTTCCTTGACATAAGCACCTGCATACTTTTCATTCTTTTGGGATCTATTCTTAGGGGGAATAACAATGTTCCTCTTCTTCAAATAGTTGTAGATGATAGTGTCCCACATCCTTACCTGATAGAACACATCACTATAATTGACTTTAGCTTCATATGCCATAGTCAGTGCCAGTTCAATCAGTTTCATCTTGCTTTCCAAACGGTCAACAAGTTCCACGTCAATTATATTATATTCAATAAACTTCTGCCAACCTTTTGTGTAGAAGTCCTTAAATGTTTCAAACTCCGAGTGGTCTAACTTCTGCTGACCCAACTCTACCTTTGCAATATAATCCAACCTATAAGACTCCTGTGCCTTGTAGGTAAACTTCTTATAGAGATCTAGATAATCAAGTTGTGTTACACCACCCACATCAAATACAATCTGAGTACGTCCCATAATATGAACTTCACCTTCACTTACAAGACCCCAAGGTGACATTCTCTTCATCAACTTCTCACCCAGAACTCGCTCAAGTCTCTTACAAATATAAGGTATATCAAAAAACTGTATGTTCCATCCTGTAATCACATCAGGAACATCTTGCATCCAATAGTTTATGAATGATGAAAGTAATTCATACTCATTCGGACAATAGTTATAAGTTACATTCTTCTGTTTGTTATTAAATGGTTTACTTCCCCAAGTAATGATCTGCTTAGTAGTATAGTCTTGGATTGTGATTGCCAGAATCTCTTCGACGCACGATTCCACGTTAGGGAAACCCTGCTCAGACGTAGTTTCAATATCCAGAGTAACAAGTTTAATCTGAGATATGTCAAACTTGACTTCATCTTCTGGGTATTTCTCTGAAATATATTGATAGATATACCTGTCATTCCCATAGATCTCAAATCCCTCAACATCTTCATATCTTTTATAGAAGTCACGGCAGTCTCGTACCGAACCTGGATGAATTGCTTCAACTGCTTCTCCATTTAACGTTTTGTATTTAGTATTCTTTTTAGATTTGACAAATAGAGTCGGAAAGAACTCATCACGATGTTCATACCTTCTACCATTTTCAACTCCACGAACCAAGAATTGGTTTCCGATTAGTTGAACATTGGTGTAGAATTTCATTTAGTAAGGTCTTGATATTTTTCAAGTAGGGTGGGCGTTGGTTCAACGATAGTTAATATCTTATCAGATCCCATCATAATTGAAGTGTCCCTTGTGACACTATTTAAAAA
>Ga0208666_1000302_pt1 | contig 24768 bp, 25 predicted proteins | sample 5B_taG_FD_184078 | JGI IMG/M metagenome (GOLD analysis project Ga0208666, IMG submission 184078) | Marine viral communities from the Subarctic Pacific Ocean - 5B_ETSP_OMZ_AT15132_CsCl metaG (SPAdes) (version 2) | ecosystem: Environmental > Aquatic > Marine > Oceanic | place: Pacific Ocean...
AAAGCAGCTCGCAAAGCTTCAATCTGAAGTTCAACAGTTGCAGGAAACTCAACAGAGCGCAGTGCGTGAAAACCTTGAAAGCCAAGGTGCTTACAAAGAGTTATATGAAGCGGAGAAGGAGCGTTGCAAAACGCTAGAGAACCGACTTCTTACTGAGACTGCTGAATTACGAACTGAGTTGGAGTCTGTGACCCAATCAGCTAGTCAGGAGCGTCTCAAATCAAATTCTTTATCAGCGATCTCACAATCCAACGCATTAAACCCAGAGCAAATGTACACGTTGCTCCAACCTCAATTGCGTCAAAGTGACGAAGGTAATCCGACTGTGTTAAACGGGGGCGTTGAACAGAGTCTTAGTGATTATCTCGCTAATTTGAAGCAATCAAAGGAATGGCAACATCATTTTGCAGCGGGTGGAAGTCGAGGAATGGGATCAAACGCAGCCGCGCCAAGCGTCGCACCCGGAATGAAAAACCCCTACAAACTAGGGAATCTAACGGAAGCGTTAAAGCTTGAATCTGAGAATCCTGAACTAGCGCGAGTACTGAAAGCAGAAGCGCAACGAGGGTAATCACAGTAAACTCTCGCAACCAAAAGTATGGCTGCCCCATATCAAAATTATACCGGGGGTACATTCCTCGGAGATCTAGTCACACGTCCAGAATTTCTGGGCTATGTGCAGGAAGACATTTACAACGCCTGTAAGTTTGTGCAGTCCGGCGCACTTGTTCGCAACAGTGCATTAGACGCAAAAGCCGGTGGTGTAAAAGTTCAAGTTCCTTTCTTTAAACCCATTGCGCCAACTGAAGAAAGAATCACTTCAGCGAACAACTGGGGTACATCTGGAGCCGGTTACTTAACGCCTCAAAAAATAGAGGCGACTGACCAGATTATGCCTATAATTCATAGGGGTTTCAGTTACGCTGTAGACGATTTATCTAGGCTAGGAACCGGATCTGACCCAATGGGTGCTATCCGTAACCAAATCTCCCAAGCAATCAACAAGCTAAGAACAGCAACAATGCTGAATCAGCTTGACGGTATCTTCGGAGCAGTAACCGGTAACGCAACAGACGTATCTAGCAACGCAGCTTCTACAGAAACCAACTACTTGTCTATCTCTAACGTCATCAAGGCTAAAAACCTACTTGGCGAAAGATCTAGTGAGTTAAGTGTGATCGCAATGCACTCCGATGTATATGCGTATCTACAGCAAGCAGGTTCATTGCAATTCTCATCCACAGCTTTAGCTGCATCTGGAGCAATCCAGTGGGGTGGCGGTGGAATCGGTCAAACAAAGACCGAAGTTGCGTTCTTTAATGGCCTTCGCGTCATTCAAGATGACCTATGCGCTCCAACACTTAACGCAGGTGGTTCTGACCAGTACCCTGTTTACATTCTTGGTGCTGGTGCATTGAACGAAGGTGTTCAGCAAGAGCTAAAAATTGAAAGCGACAGGAACATCTTATCGAAACAAGATGTCATCTCTCTTGACTACCACTACGGTTTCCATCTAGGTGGAACTAAGTACGGCGGTGCTGACAACCCAACAAATGCCAACTTATCTACAGCAGGTAACTGGACATTGGCTTACAGCGAGCGCAAGATGGTTGACGCTGTGAAGGTAACAGTTAACACTCCATTTAGTACAAACAAGGCTTAATTGCTAACGCAACTAAGTTAAGTAAAATAAAGGGGGCGGCCTTCGTAAGCTTCCCCTTTTTATTTAGTTCACTAAGATTGAGATAGTTATCGGAGTACAGATGATTAACGTGGTTCGTCTGTATTTAGAGCCTCGAACGGAAATACCAGAGCATCAATTACCGCCTCACTATCCAAAAGTTGTTGATGTATTACCCCACGAAGTTAGAAAAACCCGCCGACGGTTAAAAAAAGCCGGTTTTGAAGTTTTCGCTGTACCGATCTAATGCCACTCCCCTCCACCACAAGCTACGTTCCAAGAGCCGACGCTGACACGTATTTCGCTACTACATTTAACAGTGCAGCATGGACAGCACTAACCAATGCTCAGAAGGATCTTTGTTTACAAGTAGCCACTAGGAATTTAGAAAGTCTTCAGTGGTACGGAACCAAATGCACAGATGATCAGGCATTGCAATGGCCGAGGGAGATAGCAGCCGACGGTTCTTGCGATGCCACTGTCTGCACAACTATTCCAGATAAGCTAGTCGAAGCAACTTGTGAGTTAGCCCTCAAGCTTCATTCAAACCAATCAATTTATATTGATGGACCCGAATCAACGACAACAGGAACGTATGTGTCAAAGCAACGTCTAGGTGAGCTTGAAGTTGAGTATGAAGAATATGACGGAGTTAAGAATGTATCTACCGGTCCTAAGATCATTGTTTTATTTCCTTGGTTAAAGGACTTACTACGCTGCTACGCGAAAGTAGGTAGTCAGACAATCATGTTAGCGGTGAGATCGTGAGCGAAGTCGATACCGTATTTGGTCCAATACCCGGTCCCATCATTGCAAAATGGGGTCAATCAATGGTGTTCATAAGATCTGAGAGAGTCGGGTCTTACTACGATCAAGACAGTGGTGAAGTGATTGTCCCTGAGACAAGGTTGGCAGTTAAAGCAGTCATCACCCGCGTAACCCCAACTGAAGTAAATGGAACATTGCAATCAACGGATGTAAAGATCTTGATTGATGCAGCCCAACTAGGAACAACGTATATAACAACAGCCGATCAATTCGAGTACACAGAGGACACTGATACCATCACAGCCAACATAGTGAGAGTTGATGCATCAAGAGGAGATAAGCCTATTTTCTACACTTGTTTTGCGAGGCCACAGTAATGCCGAAGCCAATATCTCAACTCATCCCCGATTTCAGAGAAGCGTTGAAAGACGGTATTAAAGACGCGGCTGAGAATATTGTCGAAGGATTAATCGAAGATGGGCCTTATTGGGATGGTATTTTTGCCGCTTCATGGGAAGTAAAGAAGGGACAAAGAACTATTACGACTTACCCCATCAATATGAAAGGAGCGAAGAGGTCTCCTGTAGCAAAACCTAAACCAAAGAACGTAAAGCCCTTATTACCAGCGATTCCAAATAACGAAAAGTTAGAGGGTTATACCATTGGGAATATGACGCGATACCGTGGCTATGCAATGGATTTATTACCGACACCGACAGGAAGACAGCAGGGAGATGCACCTAATAAAACAGCTAGAAAAGACTGGTATCTCCGTTACGTGCGGGGCGGTCGTATGCAAAAGAGATATGACGAAGCAATGACCAATGTATTTAAAAAATACTAATGACTCTTCAATCCATCCGAGCAATCTACGAAGCCCCAATCATTTCGGCTCTTGCGGCTTTAACTCCTACAGTTAACTGCTTTGTAGATAACCAGCCAGTTAAAAAGACTGACGCAGTAAAAGAACATGCTTTAGTCCGTTTAAGTTTCAGTGGTATGACTGAACCAACACTCGGACCAAGTATGGAGAATATACGTGGGGTCTTAATTGTTGAGTGTTTCGCTAAAAAGAATAAGGGGCCAGCTAGAGCGCAAGAGATGATTACTGCGGTAATGACGGCGTTAAACAATCTAAATACCTGTAAACCACATCCATCGACAGGTAGTTATGGAACTGTTGGTATGATTGACGGCCCTAACTTCGCAGCGTTAGAAGATCAGCCACATTACATGGCAAGCATTAGCTGTCCTTTCAAAGCAACTCACTTAAGTTAGAATCCAAATAAGTACTAGCCCCCGAGTACAGCAACGCCCCCGCTGTAGTTTCAACTCTCTTTTAGAGAGCTAGATTTTTGCCAGTTTCTTGCTCTTCGCAAGTCTTAACAGGTACAGATGGAAGCGTTTGGTTTCAACCAGCGTCTACCGAATTTTGCCTGAAAGACTATACAGACTTTCCCGCCGGGACTTCTATAACAGTTCCTTCGGATCACGATTTTCGTGTTAACGACCCAGTTAAGTTCACTGCTCAAGGTACAGGGCATATAGATGCCAACCTCACAGCAGGAACAACTTATTATGTCGTCGCTAAAGCAGCAACAACAATAGATGTATCAGCATCAGCCGGTGGTACTGCCATAACTCTCGCGGGTGATGGCGGTACAGGTAGTGCAGATTCATCCAATACTGCTGTCAATCACATCAAGATTGACTACGCGGAATTTGCTGCGATCTGTCAGGTGAAATCATTCTCTCTCGACTTATCTCGCGAGGAGATTGACACAACTGTTCTACCTTGCACAGTTAACACCACAGGTTCACTTGCTTCATTTAGAACAATGCAAGCGGGTTTTGCCTCTGGGTCTGGAACAATGGAAGTTCAGTTCACTGACGATCAAACCAATCTTGCTAACAGACTTCTCGGCAACAGCATGAGAAGGAATCAAGATGGAGCTTCTGTTCGTTTATTTATCAACACTGTTGGTACAACTGCGACACCATCCACAACAGACAGCCTATACATTGAAGCCCCAATCTCAATCATGGGATTCAGTTTGAATGTATCTCCAGAGGATGTAATTGTCGGTTCGTTAAACTTCAGTCTTTCAGGTCAGCCAACACATCTTTTGGGTAACTAGACTAAGTTTGGGAATGTTCGCAAGCCTCCTATGTCTGCGGGAGGCTTTTTTATGCTTATAATTAACTTAACTAAGTAATTATTTATGGCCGCGTTGAATCTGATCGAGAAACTCAAGAAAGCAGCAAATTTAAAGCCATCTAAAAAGACTGTTGTTTTAACGAACGGAGAAGTTGTTGAGTTTTACTGCGCTCCCTTAACGATGGCAGAGAGACAAAAAGCCCAAGCCCAAGCAAAGAATGACGACACCAACGAACTAGCTCTTCAACTACTGGTCAATAAAGCAGTTGATGATAAGGGTGAGCGTTTATTTAACGTCAGTCACATCAGTGAGTTGAAGTACATGTGTCGTGAACAGGATGTCCAAGCACTCATGCTTGCAGTAATCAATGATTCAGAAGAAGAGGAGGCACCAACCGACATGAAAAGAACTAGAAAAGCAGCTTCGGAAGGATAATTTCTTGATGCTTTCCTTCGGAGTCGCGAAGGAATTAGGTATGACCCTGCAACAGCTTTATCAAAACATCACTTTAGAGGAGCTTTTAGCGTGGTCTGCATATTTTTCAATCATCAATCAAGAGCAAGATGAAGCTATGAAAAAGGCAAGACGACGCTAAAGTAATGAAATAACCAAGTTGAGTTAGACCGTTGGCAATTTACGCAGCTGATATCCAGATCAATGTAAAGAATAAAGGCGAACTTCGTACTCTCGAAAGTCGCTTCAAAAAGATTGAGACAGCAGCGGTCAGTTTAAATAAAACCCTTAAAGGTCTTGGTCGTCGTAACGCAATAAAAGTCGATACCCGCGCTGCAATGTCAGCGATCAGCGCACTCGAAGCCCGTATCCGTGGATTAAATAGAACAGTCAACCTCGATGCTCGAACGTCAGCGAGTGGTAGAGATGGGGGAGGTATGTCCGGCGCGGCTATGCCTATTCTTGCTACTGCTTTTAGTAGTAGGCTTGGCGGTTCGGGTGGGAGTAGAGGAGGTAGATCAGTACGTTTTAGAGGTAGCGGATTAGGGAGACAGGATAATGAACGTCTAGGTATCGAGAGCGCAGCTAGAAATGCAAGACTTGATGAACTACAGAATTCTCTTAACCAAAATCAAAAAGTATTTGATGACGCAAATGCAGTACTAAAGGAAACAGAGAAATCTATTGACACTCTTGAAAAGGCAAGAAAGCAAAAATTTGATGAGTATTTAGGTGCGAAAAAAGTCAGAGAAGATTTAAAGAGTAGGGGTGGGCCGATATTCCCAAAAGTTCGTCAACAAATAAAGGATCAGCAAAAGCTAGTTACAGAGTTGTATAAACAAGAAGATGCTTTAGGGGATCAGCTAAAGACAGCTAAAGGATTAAAAGAAGTACAAGAAGGGACACTTAATTCGGCAGAAAAACAATTAAATCAAAGTCAGAAGAACCTAAAGATTTTTGAGGATCAGAAAGAAGCAGCGAAGGTAACGAAAGCGGTATTAACAGACCCTAAACAGTTGAAGTTACAAGAAGCACTAAGTAAGGCCATCGTTAAGCAACAAGATGTCCAGATGAAGCTTGGACAGAATAAAGAGAAATTAGTTGATCTAACTGCACAAGAAAAGAAACTAGCCGGAGATTTAAACAGACTTAAAGGGCGTGGTTTCGATAGAGAAAACCAGAGCTTTAGAAATACTGCCGACCAACTATCTGTTGTTAGACGACAAATAACTAATACGACTAAGGCTATAGAGGGAGGAACAAGTAAGTCGGGTAAGACAGTAGTAACAGGATTAAATAACGATCTGATTGAAGCGGCCAAGTTAATTGATAAGGCAGATAAAGAATTACAAGCCTTCAAAGTTACAGCGGCTAAACCTGTGCAAGGGGGATTTTTACAACAGATACAAACAGGTTTTAAAGGTCTAGGTGCGAAAGGGGCTTTGGGATCTATGGGTAAAGGTATGGCGGGAGCTTCGGCGTTGATACCGGGTGTAGCTCCGTTTGCTCTTGGTGCGGGAATCGGACAAGCGGGTAAGACAGGAGGGCAAGCCGTTGCTGGAGGAATAATGGGCGCGGTAGGTGCTGGCGCGATTATGGGAACTTTGGCTTTTCTTGAATTTGCGAAGAGTGCAACAGTCGTTGCCTCTGAAATGGAGCGTATGAGAACGGCCTTATCTGGCGTAGTTCCTGATCAAGAAAGTTATAATACTGCGATTGAAAAAGTAACAACATTATCTAAGAAATATGGAATTTCTCAGAGAACATTATTAAAAGGATTTACCCAACTTCAAGCATCAGCAGATGCCGCAGGATTCAGTGTTGATGAAACTGGTAATTTGATGGAAGGATTGTTAGCTAGAACGCTCGCAAGTGGTAAAGGATTAGAAGAATTTAAGGGTGTTTTACTAGCCAGTTCTCAAATCCTGTCGAAAGGAAAATTACAAGCAGAAGAGGCGAGAGGCCAGATAGGAGAACGGATCCCCGGATTTATGGCTGATCTTGCAGCGTCTATGAAAATAGAGATGAAAGAATTAGATAAGATGATGGAACAAGGTGAAGTTACGCTCGAACATTTCTTTAAATTAGGCGAAGATTTACTTAAAAATAATGAAAAAATTGCCGTAAGAATGGCACAAAGTTATGCAAACGCGGGTCAAAGATTAACAACGGCGATGGAGAATTTACAGGCTGCTATGGGTCCGGGTTTAAGTATCGCAGGTGCGAAGTGGCAGGACTTCACAACAGGTATTATTGATGGCTTAACCGAGATGGCAAAATCGGCTAATGCAAAAGAAATTGATAGGTTAACGAAGGTTCTTGACAGGATTAATAAAGGTGGAATTGATGGAAAAATAATGGAGAGTATTCATGGTAGTCCTGAAAAAATAAAAGAAGAGATCGAAATTTTGGATGGAACAAAGATAATAAATGAGCGTTTAAGACGACAAAAAGCTGCGCAAGCGGAAGAAGAGGATAAAAATTGGAGGAAACTCAAAAAGCGGTTAGAAATAGATCTCAAGTATCAACAAGACAGAATTACATTAGGGGAAGAGGAGGCAGAGCTACAGAGAGAGCTAGCGGAGATAAAATTACAGTTCTCGGATAGAAAAGACATTCAAGAAATAGATGACTTAATTAGGAAGATAGAAAAAGCAACTAAAGCCGCCGATGAAGCTTCGACAGTCTTTAAAGATTGGCTAGATGCTTTGGAAGAGCGTCTCAAGACACTAAAAGATCCTATGTATCAGCTAACGACATTAGTTGATGCAGCGGGTGATAGTTTCCAAGATTCATTCAAGGACGTGATTAAGGGAACCAAATCAGTTGGTGATGCTTTTGTCGATATGTTCAACCGTATCGCTGACGCTTACTTAGACATGGTGGCTGAGACTATTGCAGCACAGGCTAAGGCCGGATTTATAAAGTTTGTAGCAAGCATTATTACGCCAAATTTGGGTGGCGGAGGAGGAGGAAGCGGGTTTAACGCTAATGCACCAGACATGGGTTACGGACCCGGCCCATCTGCCGTACCCGGCTTAGACTTTAGAATGGCTACTGGAGGATTTGTTGACCGTCCTACCAACGCCTTAATCGGAGAAGCTTCGGGTGAATACGTAATACCTGAACACAAGATGAGTGAAAGTATGTCTAGGTATCAAGCAGGAGTAAGAGGTAAAGCTGTTATTCCGGGTAGTTCAGCCGCAGAATCGGGCGGTGTTTCAGGTTCAGAGATTGTGGTTAGTTATACCGGTCCTACTCTTAACTTCAATGGTGATGACTATGTTCCTCGTTCTGCTGTTCCTGAAATTATTAATTCAGCAGCGAAGCGTGGAGCTAGAGCAGGTGAAGCAAAAGTCTTCAATAACCTTAAAAACTCTCGTAGCCACAGAGCGAGGATTGGATTATGACCATTACTCCATTAACAACATTCATAGAGTTTACAGCGATTGATGCTAACTCTCAGGTCACACCTTTAGGCCGTTATCAAAATAGCTTCCGATCAAATATGAATCCAATGATGGATGATAACGGTAATTTTATTGCTCAGGGAGAAAACCATATACAACGTGAAGAAGGTGGACCGGACTATCATTATTTACCTTTTATCTATAACGGTGCGACAAAAGATAAGGGAGGCAATAATTTAGAGGCTCAGTTGATCTTTGCTAATAACACGTTGACGATGAACTTCGCTCACGAAGCGGTCTTAAACAAGTGGCATGTAGAGGTCAGCGTATGTTTGATGAATACCGGTTTTACTCAAGTCCAGAGGATTTTGACAAGAGACAATTGGTTAGTTGCTTCCTTTGGTTATGACCCTGAAACGATTGAGGTCTTATTAAGTTCTGCGATAGATGCGGTAGGTTTATCAACTCCCAGTCGAGTGTTAACACAGAGTTTAGTCGGTGCATTACCTACTACTGCTAACATTCAGAACCGTTGAAACCACATCAGTTAATTGGTTTACCTTACCGGTTAGGTGCTGATCCTGAAAAACATGGTGCATTAGATTGTGTCTCTTTATCTAGGACAGTCTTAAAGTATTACGGAATTAAAAGCCCAGAACCGACTAGACAATGGTATCGACGTTTAAAGCAAAAAGATTATTCGATATTTAGAGAACAGCTAGAACTTTGGGGGATAAGAACAAAGACACTTAGACTAGGTACAGTGGGTCTATGCAAATCTAAAGCGGGTTATGGTCTTGCAGTTTATTGGGCAGAAGGATGGCTGAGCATTTGCGAAGACTCGGGGGCAAGATGGAGTCCCATCGAAGACCTTCAGGTAGTAGACAGTTATTACCCGCAGAAGCAGAATTTTGTGAAGTCCTTGGTATAACTAAGGAAGATTATTGGCAGTTTTGCAACTTAACCGAGTTGCAAGCTAAGAAGCGATCAAGTCACTATGACCATATACCGGATATAAGGAATGAACCTACTGCGATCTTAACTCAGATAATTGTTTCGATCATCGTTGGGATTGTTGTTAATGCAATAACCCCAAAGCCGAAGGAACAAAAACCCGGACCATCATTAACAACAGAAGATAAAACAGGAAAGAGAAATCATAGCCCTCAAGTTGGCTTCGATTCAGTTCAAGATCTAGCCATTTTAGGCACAACCATACCCTTAGTTTTTGCGAATGATCTTCATAATGGGGTACGTGTTAATGCACAATTGGTTTGGTCACAAGCTTTAAGTTTAGGTACACAACAACAATTAAAGACCTTATTTCTTCTTAGCGCAGGACATCTAGGAGGTAGACCCGACTTTGCTGGATATGCGATTGGGGATTTGTTACTTAAGAACTATTCAAAAAAGAAATTAGCTGTTTATTTCAAGGACGGAGGAACAACACAGAACCGCATTGTGGCTACTGACAAATATACGGAGTCAGAGTTAGCGATACAGAAAGATCGTAACGGTGCATCTATGACAGATGTTTTTTCTGTTGATAATGATGCTCAAGTTGATGACAGACTTCTATTTTCAGGTGTTAGAAATCCATCAACAACCGTTGAATTTGGTAATTATTCACCGATGCCCAATTCGATGGCTTACTCCTTACCTTATGAATTAGTTCTTAAGCCGAACGATGCTTCTAATAAAGATGATATAACCCGTAAAAGATATAAAATTTCGACTTATTACCCTACTTATTCGGCAGTTCAGTCTAATCAAAATCCGGGGCAGGATGAGGTTAGAATGAACGCAAATGATATTGATTTATATAACACTCAAATAGTTAGGTATGCGATAGATGGACTCAACCCGTCTACTGGATTCTTTAATAATGTTCACGAAAACTACAAACCTTGGGGAACGGAGGATATAAAGGCAGCAACGGAATCTATTAGAGAGAATATTGATGATTCTATTCAGATAGGAGAACAATATCTTGTAGGTACCGCTTTAGGTGTATGTGAAGACCAACGTAACCAATTTAATGTCGATGATGTTTGGAATATAGGTGATAGTAAAAATTATTGGTTTAGAATTACTGACTACGGTAAGCTTGATTTCAGGCAAGGTTGGGGAGGTGGAAGAGGACCAAGTTCAGGGATGCATGGTCAAAATTACACCTATGACTTATTAACAATACAAAGAGCAGCTATAGGTAATGTTTCTAATAATAGAGACTGTAAGATAACTGAAATAGGACTTAAATCTACTGTATATAAAAAGGTTTCTGGTTTTCCTAATGTAAATAGTCATCCGGGTGCTTATGATTATACATCAGGTGAAGGTACTGTTAATCAGTACGAGAGAGACAATGGAAATATTCAATTAGGTCGCTTAGATAAATATTTAAGACGTTATAGTTTTTTCAGGTTAATGATTAAAGTAGGTAGCCATGATTGGCAGTACATCGACGGCGGTGTTCCTTTTTGTGTAGAAGGTAGATCACCACAACCTCAATATAATTTTATTCGTATTAATCATGATCTAGGTCAATTTGACTATAGATTTGTACCTTACCCCGGTAATGCAGTTAAGCGATATTTTTTATGGAATGGAGTAACGCCTAATCCTTGGCATTTAAGGTGTTTCAAGGGTGGGGGAGAAACTTTAACGGGATATTCTGTAACTGTAACTGGCATGAACCAACCTGTTCACGTCGTATTTAACGGTGTTAACGAACCACTTACGATGCACATGGCTTGTAATGACGAATGGTTTTTAGGTAGACCGCCTGACCCTACAGATCCTACGAGAAATGGAAATGTAAAAACTTTTGAACCAAGGGCATCTAATGGTGTAATTGATGAAGTCGGTAGTGAGGTTGACCATGGGTTTGATACCTCAGAAGATTACGACGGGAGGGATGATTACAACGGTTGGGCTTATTATAAAGATTTCGATTTTGAGAATCCTTCAATTGTCAATGGAACCGAGGGAGTTGGCTTAGTATTAAGACTGAGGGTTTATGCGCGTTCTAGACTAAATAGGAATGCTCCTTATCAAATATTTGTAATTAATCCCGGCTATGGCTATAAAGATGGAGAACTAATTAATTTACCGAGACAAGAATTTACTATAAACAGGTTCAATCAAGATGACGAAAATAAGGCTATTTTTCCCGCTAGACAGGTAGCTATTAGAATAAGAAACCCCGGGGAGGTAGCTACAGACCCGTGGCCGCGTAACGATGATCATAATCAAATCATTTTTGAAGGATCTAATTTTATTGTTGGAGGTGAAGGAAATGCTGGCCCAAACAGGAATTTAAACCCCTTTGATGCAATTGCAGACTTACCAAAGTACGAAGGGGAAAATAATAGTAACCAAAACGAACCTGAGCACGTTATTTCTTATGTGAATGAAATGCTATATAACGATGACATTGTTAATTATCAAAATCTAGGTCTTGTTGGTCTTCGCATAAGTAGTTCTAAGGAATGGACCACGTTTAGTCAAATATCGGCATACGTTAAGAAGGGAGTTAAAGTTGAACGATTAATCGATCACAACGGTAATACAACAACCGGTTTATTTGATTCGACAAATAATTTTGCTGAAATTGCTTATGGCTTATTAACCAACACAGATTGGGGTGTAGGTGAGTTGTTAGGTATTAGATCAGTCGATAAAGAGAACATGATTATAGCCGCTAAATTCTGTCGTGCTAATGGATTCGCATGGAGTGGAGTCATTAGTGACAAGCAAAATTTACGACAATTTATTTTTGAGCAAGCTGGTTATTGCTTACTAGACTTCTGTATTAATGGAGGTAAGTTCTCGCTTCTACCTGCCGTACCTTATAGAAGTGATTTCACGATTGACTATGCAGCTAAGCCAAATATCAGAGCCTTATTTACAGATGGAAATATCAAAGATTTGAAAGTTAGTTTCTTAACTCCAGAAGAAAGACAACCCTTCCAAGCCATAGCTACATACAGAAAAGAAAATAGTAATAAGTTTCCTGAAAAGAAATCAATAGGTTTAAGACTAAAGAATAGTGGAGGTGACAAGTTACCTAGAGAAACATTTGATCTCTCTACGTTTTGCACCAGTGAAGAACATGCAAAGACTTTTCTCAAACAAGCATTAAAAGTTCGCAAAGAAGTAGACCACGGGCTTACTTTTTCAACGACACCACAAGCGGCAATGCATTTAGCACCGGGTCAGTACTTCAGAATTTTCTCTGAAGTTACACATACCAGTCGCTTCTCGAATGGGATTATTACTGAAGGAGGTGTGATCCAAGCGCAGAAGGACATCAATAATGGGGATACTATTTTTTATTGGAGACCACCAACTGCCAATGGAGAAGTAGAAGATATTAGAGAAGGGTCGCTTGTTATTGAAAATGGTCTAGCTGCTGCGCCTTTTAGGGGATGTGTCTTTACTAAAGCTGTTACATCACAAACAGATCGTGTTTATAAAGTTGAGTCAATTTCCTACGGAGAAGAAGGATTAATTGAAGTGGCGGGAGTCCATGCACCCTTAACAGCAACCGGTAGTCTAGAAATTTTAAATTACACTGATAATGACTTTGAGGAGGCAGCCTGATGACTAACGCAAGAATTTTTCCATCTTTAAGAGCTAGTTCTCGTAGTTATTCTCCCGGCGAATACCCTCAGACTGTTTTTGAGGCTCTTAATGGCGCTAAAACCGTTTTACGTTATGGAAATAAGAGAGTTAATTCAAAGTTGAATCTTAAGTTTGAGAACATCTCAGACGCAGAGGCTAGACAAATTATTGTTTTCTATGAAGAGATTAATAGTGATTGGGATTATGTATCCTTTGGTGACTCTGATGCTTTAGTCGGAACGCAGGATAGTGTTTTAAAGGAATACTATAAAGAAGGTTCACCAAACGGGACAGCAACAGGGCTTCGATGGAGGTTTAGCGGTCCTCCAAGAGTCTCTAGTGTATTTCCGGGCGTTAGTACAGTTTCTTGTGAATTTGTAGGATGTCTTGATGGTGATTAGAATAAAACTCAACTTGGTTAAGTGAAATGGCAAACTTCTATTCAGGGCAGGACGGACAACTATTTATTAACGATGCTCAGGCAGCTAAAGTTAGTAACTGGAGCTTCTCTGCAACACAAGCTGTATTAGATACTGTCTCTTTAGGTGATACAGATCGAACATTAATCGCAGGACTTAGAACGGCAAGTGGTAGTTGTACCCTCTATTACTATCAAGAAACGGTGGGCGGACATACTGATACCGCAACTCTCATTAATGAAATTGTTAAAGGAGCACCCGGAACCGAAGGAGGTCGTTCCCAGACAGCAGATAACCAACAAGTTAAGTTCAAACTAAAGATTGATGATGGTTCTATCTCAGGAAGGTATATCGAATTTTATGCTTGGATTACTAATTTCTCTATGAATAACTCTGTCGGTTCTGTCTTGTCGTCGAATGTAAGTTTTGAAGTTAATGGGGCTGTCACTGGCCTTTCTATCTAATGGCTGTATATTTTGGTTCTACCGGTTTAGTAGAACTTAAACGAGATAGTTTTGAGGGTGCTTTAAGGACCACACTAAAACCTGACGATGTAACAACATCAAAGAAAAGGTTTTCGGTTGAGAACGCTGTAGATTCCATCATCACAGGCGATCAAATTGAGATTAGTAGCGTAGATAAAAGCAGCTTTGAACTAATCTCAGGCCATAATTACCCTGACTTGGTTCGATATGTTTATGTAGACGAGGTTGGCGGGATTAAACTTTATGACGAGTTTAATGACGCGCTTTCAGGCGACTTAGGTTCTGCTTTAACTCTCGTAGATACGTTTACTGCTTTAAATGTAGAGATAAGAACAAGGAACGTAGCTTATCGAAGCTTGGCAAAAATAAAGGACTACAACATCACAACGACAAGAGAGAACATTGATCTAAGTATCTTAGGAGAACAATATAGAAAGCAATTTGAGCAAGGTCGAATTAGTGGTCAAGGTGATCTGAATTGTTTGTGGGACTACAAGAGTGTTAATTGTGAGTTCAGTGATATACCTGAGTTTCCCCAATATCTAGCGCGTTTACTTTTACGGGTAAATCAAGGCTCTTCTTTTGATGGGAGATTTTTTATCTACTTCGAGTCTGTTGATTCAAGTAACAATGTTTGGTATGAATCCTCTTGTGTCATAACGAACGTAGCTATAACTGCCCCGGCTGATGGTTTAATTACAAGTCGGATTGAATTTGTAACCAACGGACCAGTTGTTTTAAGAAGCGGTACGCTTCCTTCTTACCTCCTACAAGAGGATAGCGACTACATATTGCAAGAGGATGGGAACAAGATCACGTTAGAAGACTAGACTGGTAATAATTGACCATGACTTAACTAGGGGGCAACTTTGGCAGACCTTAAGATTACTCAGTTACCAAGCCTAACTTCATTAGATGCGACTGACCCAATTCCTGTAGCGGATTTAAGTGCGACTGAAACGCGGAAGATAACAGCAAAGAATTTTGTTCAGCAAGGCGTTGCCTTTATAGACAACAATTCAATACCAGCCAATAAGATTACCTACCCGTTAACAGCGGCGCAGGTGGTCACGGCATCCCTAGCCGACTCGGCTGTAACAGCAGCGAAGATTGCTGCCGACGCAGTAGGAAGTTCTGCTATAGCTGCAAATGCAGTGGGGGCTAGTGAATTAGCCGATGCGTCTGTGGATACTGATGCGCTCCAAGACGCATCCGTGACATCGGCAAAAATTGGAAGTGATGTAATTGTCGCCGGGAACATAGCAGCAAACGCTATTGGAAGTTCAGAATTAGCTGACTTAAGTGTGGATGCGGCAGCCCTACAAAGTAACAGCGTATTAACCAGTAAAATAAATGCTTTAGCCGTAACAAATGCTAAATTAGCAGGGAGTATTACAGGGGATAAGTTAACAGATTCAACAATAACTTCGACTCAGTTAGCGACAAATAGCGTCACAAGTGTTGAGCTTGGTGACGCATCTGTGGATACCGCTGCTGTCGTAGATTCTGCAATCACGGATGCCAAGGTTGCTAGTGGTATCAGTGGTTCTAAAATAACTGATGATACACTTACTGCGGCTAAAATCCCAACGTCAGCATTAGATAGAGGCTTAAGTCGTGTTGGTACAGCTATTGGTATTACTAATGCTGTGTCGGGTGGAGCCTCTACAAGATCAGGAATAAGCTATGACAATCAGGGTTTAATAACTGCGACGCAAGCTTTAGCAGCAGCAGATTTACCTTTAAGTTCAGCTAGTGCAGTAGGTGGTGTATCTGTTCCTAGTGCAGGTGGTTTAGCTGTTGATAATTTGGGAGCGATATCAATCAATAACACAATTGCCGCCGCGACAGTAAATGGAATTACATATTCAGCTAAGGGAATAATCACATCTACTACGGCGTTAGTAAGTTCTGATTTACCTGTGGCGACGGCAACAGCGATAGGTGCTATATCAGTACCTTCGGGCAGCAGTCCATTACAAGTAGACGGGGCAGGTGTTTTATCCTTATCAACTAGCGGTGTTACTGCTGGTACTCATGCAAAAGTTACAGTTTCATCGACTGGAATAGTTACAGCAGGTTCAACTTTAACGGTGGCAGATATACCAGCTCTTGATGCTACGAAGATTGTATCAGGAACATTCGGTTCAGCTCAGATCGCATCAAGCTCTATCCAGATGGGTAAGCTTGCTGATGAGAGTCTTGGCTTTATACAAGAGGCGCAACCTGATATAACCAACCTGCCAAAGGGTGTGTTCTGGTTACAGGAGAGTACATCAGAGTACAAGATTTTTAACGGTAACAGTTGGTATAGCGTCGGTTTAAGCGGTACAACAGGCGACAACTTGAGGTTTTCGGGAACTGTTAATGCAAGTAATGGTCAAATCGTTTCGCTTACAGAATTTGGTACTTCAGGAGGTTTTACAGTTGGTTCTCAAATTAACGCGGCTAATGCTGGATTAGTCGGTGCTTACTTCCTAGTTGTTACCGCCGGTTCTTCTATAAATGTTGTTTCAGGATCTAGTTTTGATGTAGGTGACTGGGCTTTATGCTCCAAGGATGATACTTGGATTCGCGTTGACCTTGCAGGTAGTGGTGGAGGAAGTGGTGCAACAAGTTTAGATGGGTTATCTGATGTATCTATTACAAGTGCAGCAACAGGAAACTTGATTCAGTATCAGTCAGGAGGAAATTGGACTAACGTATCACTCATTTCAGGTGGAACGTACTAACTTAAGTAGACTGTATTTATCTAGTTAGGTTGGTCTTTAAAAGTTATGGCTGTAAACATCCAATTAAAGTATTCAAGCACTGAAAACTCAGCACCCTCCGCATCAGATTTTTCGGATGTTGGGATACTAGCGATCAATGCTCATGCGAATAGTCCGGCTATCTACATGAAAGATAGTGGTGGGTCTGTCGTAAAGATGGCAGGGGTAGGCTCTATTACAACTCCCGCTGCTAGTGATTCAGTCGCAGGTATATCTGAATATGCGACTAACGCAGAGACAACAACCGGTACAGCAACGGATCGCTCTGTTACTCCCGCAGGTTTAGCCGCTGTTACTTCAGCAGAGAGAACAACAAGTAATACTAATTATCTGGCGAAGTCAGGAGGCACACTTACAGGAGTGTTAGCAGCAACAGCAGGTACAGCAGCAGCCCCATCAATTCATTTTTCCGACACTGATTCGGGTATCTATGGAGGTACAAATACAGTTGCCTTAACCTCGGCAGGGGCAGCAACTTTAACTTCTTTATCGACAGGTTATATCCAAGTTGCAAATCGTTTAGGTATTGGTATAGCCCCCGATATTGCTTTACAAATTAAAGGTGCGGGGGAATTGGTACGCTTTTCTGATGCTAACGATGCGGGTTATTTAAGTGCGCTAACTCATACTGATGGACAGTTTGTTATTAGTGCTGATTTAACGAATACAGCGAGTAACTCAGAAGTCCGTTTCCAAGTTGATGGCTCAGATGCAGGGCGTTTTGACGCAGGGCAAAGATTATTACTCGGACCTACAGCAGCTAGAACACTTTACCAGTCTCAAAATAGTAAGTTACAGATAGAAGGAACGGATATCTCAACAAGTAGTCTATCTATTCTAACTAATCAAAATAATACAAATCCTGCGATACTTACACTTGGTAAGACAAGAGGAACAGCGGTTGGAGCTACCACAACAGTTCAGCAGAATGATGAATTAGGACAACTTCTCTTTCAGGGTTCGGATGGAACTAACCTATTAATAGGAGCGAAGATCGCAGCCCTTGTTGACGGTGAACCCGGCACAGGCGCAGATACTTCAGATATGCCGGGAAGACTGGCTTTTTACACAACTCCAGACGGTAGCGACACACCTGCGGAGAGGATAACCATAAAAAATAGCGGAGTTGTAGGAATCAATAATACAAACCCCATTTATACCTTAGATATCGGAGGTCATACTAAAGCTTGGACATATGAGGCAACTACCAGTATTCAAGCCCCGATGATTGAGATTGATGCTTCTACTTTTGGGTATATTGATTTCAAAGATGGATCAACTGGAACTGAAGATTACGACGTTCGCATAAAACAAGGTACTTCCAATGGTCTTGATATTGATGTAGGTGGTCATGGTAATACAATTATTCGCGGTTTGACTATTGATGGAGATGGTTCAGTTAGTGCTGGTGGTACGGTAGCTGAGTCAAACAGGTCTGCTTCTCATGGCGCTGTAAACGCTACGGGTTTCTCATCAAGAACAGGTGCAGGCGGTGGTTTCACAGGTAATTTATTTAATATTGCGTGGGTTAGTAATACTACTCCGAAACTTTATATAGATAACACTGATCTTGGAACTATTTCAGTAACATCTGATTACCGAGTAAAGCAAAATGTAGAGAGTCAGACTGCATCAGGTATTGATCGCGTTAAGAACCTAAGACCTGTTACCTATGACTTTGCTGATTACGGCACTTTATTCAAAGCTGATGGAGTAACAAGAGAAGGATTTATCGCGCATGAAGTAGCCGAGGTCATTCCTAGTGGCTGTGAAGGCGAGAAAGATAAAGAAGATTCACTTCAAAGCTTAAGAATAGATGCTATTGTTTCTGTCCTAACAAAAGCAGTGCAAGAGTTAGCGGTTAAAGTCGAGGCATTAGAAGCGAAATAGCATATACTTATTTAAGTTAAAACAACTCAAATGGATCTACAGGGTCGCCTCGACGTAAGAAAAGCAGAATTAAAAGCAATTCAGCAAGATTTTGAGACTAAAAAGTTAGAGATGACGGCTATTGAAGATCAGTACAAGCTAAAGTTAGGTTCAATACAAGAGTTAGAGTCACAATTAAAAGAGGAGACACCGGCTTGTGAAGTGAGCTAATATAAACCCAACTTGGTTAAGTCGGGATGGCAATCGAACCGGGAACTTATAACATGAGGATTCAGCGACGATCAGATCATGCTGTTGACTTTGAATTGAAACATAACGGAACTGCGATTGACTTAACGGGTTATACTGTTGCCTCTCAAGTATGGGATGCGTCTCGTACCAGTAAGGCTGCGGACGTGACCATTACTGTGACTAACACAACAGGTGGTTTATTTACTTGGAAAGTAACAGATACCCAGACGACGACTTTTACAGCTAATGCTTATAACTACGATATTCTCCTAACTGACCCCGGTGGTTCTAAACAATATTGGGTCGAAGGAGAAATTTTCATGTCGGAGGGATATACGGGAACATGACTGCAGTAAATGTAAGTACGAATAAAAATGTAATCACCGTTAAAGAGGGTGATTCAACCGTAGTCACAGTATCTACGGCCGGACCTCAAGGCCCAGCGGCGGAGGGTTTTGACATAGATAGCTCCGCTAAAGTAGATAAAAGTGTCGTTTACTACGACTCGTCTGCTGGTCAGTTTAAGGCTGACAATCTTCAAACAATTCTCACCCTTACTGACGGAGGTAACTTTTAATGGCTAACACAATTCGGATCAAAAGATCAACTGGATCTTCAGCACCTTCAAGTCTTGCAAATGCTGAATTAGCATACGCTGAAGGCTCAAATATTCTTTATTACGGAACAGGTACTGGGGGTGCGGGAGGTTCCGCAACATCTATTGAAGCTGTTGGTGGAGATGGAGCGTTCTTTGATAAGACAACAAGTCAAACAGCTAATTATGTACTTGCCGCACCAGATGGCAGTGCAGGTGCAGCTACATATCGCGCTCTTGCAGTCGGAGATATACCAACTTTAACGGCATCAAAAGTTAGTGATTTTGATACACAGGTAAGGACAAATAGACTTGATCAGCTAACTGCCCCGTCTGCCTCTGTATCTCTGAATAGTCAGAAGATTACAAACCTAGCTAGTCCGGTCGCTTCAACTGATGCAGCCTCAAAACAATATGTCGATAATAATTCGCAGGGACTTGATGTAAAAGCCTCAGTAAGAGTTGCTACTACTTCCAACGGTACACTTGCTTCTGCTTTTGCTAATGGGCAAACAGTTGATGGAGTAACCCTTGCAACAAATGATCGAATATTGCTTAAAGACCAGTCAACCGGGACGGAAAATGGGATTTACGTTGTTGCAGCAAGCGGCGCACCAACAAGAGCCGATGATTACGCGGCGGGTGCAGGTGTAGCTTCTAGTTTCTGTTTCGTTGAAGCGGGTACAACTAACGCAGATAGCGGTTGGACTTGTACTAATAATAAATCAAGTGATGTAGTGGGATCTGATGCTCTTACTTATGCCCAGTTCTCAGGTGCGGGACAGATACAGGCGGGAAATGGTATTGAAAAATCAGGCAATACAATATCGGCTGATTTGAAGGCAAACGGCGGCGTTGTTATTGAATCAGGAGAGATAGCGATTGATCTCTCAGCTTCCAGCATTACTGGAACACTCGGACTTTCTGATGGTGGGACAGGAGCGACAACAGCAGCAGGTGTTAGAACTGCGCTTTCTTTAGTTGTCGGTACAGATATTCAGGCTTATGACGCACAGTTAGCAGATGTAGCTGGCTTAGCTGTAACTGATGGTGGTTTTATTGTTGGTAATGGTTCTAATTTTGTCTTAGAAACAGGAGCAACAGCACGTACCAGTCTAGGAATACCAGATATGGAAATAGATGGAGGTACTTTCTGATTTATGTCAAATGTAATTAAGCTAAAGCGAGGAACAAGCACACCTACCACCAGCAATATTGTTGATGGTGAGGTTGCTGTTGATACTTCTGCAAAGAAATTATATATAAGAGATAGCAGCACTATTAAAGAGATAGGAGGAGGTCTACAAAATGTTTCTGAAGATACTTCACCTCAGTTAGGTGGGGCACTTGATGTTAATGGTCAAGATATTGTTACGACATCAAATGCAGACATTGAACTAGCTCCAGATGGTACAGGTAAAACAGTATTAAAAGGCAATACAAATCCGGGCACACTGGTTTTTAATTGTGAAAGTAATTCACACGGACAAACAGTAAAGGCTCAACCTCATAGTGCTTCTGTAACTAATGCTTTAACTTTGCCCGCAGGAGCAGATCAAGAAATTGTAGGCACAGTAGCAACTCAAACACTTACTAATAAAACGTTGACATCTCCTGTCTTAAATACAGGTGTTTCAGGTTCGGCAATATTAGATGAAGACAATATGGCAAGCAACAGTGCAACACAACTTGCCACGCAGCAGTCAATAAAAGCGTATGTAGATGCAAATTCTGGAGGAGGTGGATCTACCAGTCCGGGCGGTTCTAATACACAGGTTCAATACAACAACTCTGGATCGTTTGGGGGTAGTAGCAATATGACATTTGATGGTACAAACTTAGCTGTTACAGGAACAGTTGCGGCTGCTAGTCCTGCTGTTGCTACTGCGGGTTTAAGGAAAATCCATGCTTCATCATCTGCCCCCGGAAATTCGGACGGCAGTGTAGGTGATCTTTGGGTGAAATTCTAATTTTTTATGACTGTTTTTTACGTTGATCCCGAAGGCGAAGCTGGAGATGGAACAGGCTCCAGTTTTGCTAATCGTGCAGTAGGAACTAATAGCACCAATTCAACAATTCTAAGTAATATTGCCGCAGGTGATGAGGTAAGAATCAAGAAAAGTCCAGACCCTACGTCTCTAGGTACGGGTGTTGTTAACGATAAGTGGGCTGATGGTTCGTACTACATGAAAGATATTAATAGTGTTCAAACGTGGAGTACAACGGCAGGTGCTAGTGTTTTTTACGCTTGGAGTCACAGGATAGCGACAGGCGATTTTATTTATATTCAGAATGAGACTGCTTTATCTACTCATAGAATTAATGGGATTTGGCAATGTACGAAAGTAGATGATAATTATTTTAAATTAGATGGCTATGTTGCTGCCTCTACAAGCCAAGGAAGTATATCGGGGGCTGATTACAGCATTATTTCTGGAGGTTGCTACAAGTTAAATACCAGTAACGTCACCAAGATGTTGATGGGTGGAAATGATGTTGACTATACAAATAACGTAAGACCAACTTGGACTACAACAAGTGATTGCACTTACGCACAACAGACAACTCCTACAAGTAATTGGAGTAGTAGCGGTGCAGATTGTTTATATCCTCCAATCTCTGACCGTTTTACGATCAATGCAAATACCAGTGCAGGGAAAGTTGCTCATGTTCAACTTGACTCAACACTAGATCTCTCTGCCTATCAACAGATTTCTATAATTATCAATCAAGATTCGGCTAATGCCAATGTAAATGGCAATATAAAAGTTTGTTTATGTAGTGATAATAGTGGAGATACGATTGTTGATGAGGCTGTTCAAAAATTCAACTATAACAATACAAGCTACAATAATAATTTATGGTGGCATAACACGGAAAATACGGGAGCTGCTTTAGGTTCAAGTATTAATTCAATCGCTATATATGTTACGAATACACATACCAGTCAAATGGTATTTAATATCAATAGTTTAATTGTTTCAAAAAGTGCTTCGTCTAATGATTGTCTAACTTATAATTCTTTAGTCGGATTAAATACAACTGCTGATCCTTTTTGGCACTCAGTTGGTTATATAAGAAACGATATAATTGTTTTAGAAAAGACCAATAAAAACAGAGGTACACCTGCTTATACTTATTACTCAGGAGTAGGTTATTACACTTCTGTTAATAGTAATTCTGCGACTATATATGTTAGACAGCCCTTAATATTTGGAGCCATTAGAGAGACATGGGGATCTCAATTTAGTAATGGAATATTATATTTTAGTTCCAATAGCGGAGCAAGTGGAAATCCTATTGTTGTATCAGGAGGGTGGGATACCAGTGCAATGAGCAATCAAACTGGGAGTACTTTTGTTGACATGAAATGCGGTCAGGAAGAATTTATTTATATGAATAATTGCAGTTATATTCAATTCTCTAAATTAGGTGCTGTCAGATTTTATACGGGTGTTTTTAGTAATGGAAATTACAATACTGGAACGTCGAATTATGTTGAGATGACAGATATTGATGTTATTTGTTGCGACCAAAGTGGTGCTGATCTTTATAGTACTAAATTCAATAAATTAAAGATAAACTTCTCATACGGTGGTCAAAATAACAGAGGCATTTCTCTTCAACAAATAGGGATTGCCTCTGGAGCAAATAAAGCTGATTTTGTTTTAAAAGGTCGAGCCTTGCGGAATGGTGGAGGCTATGGAGTTTATATAAATCATTGGGTTCCTGAGTTCTTACATTTCCATACAATTGATATGAGAGGTTTGTCAGCACAAGGTTTGAGAATAACTTCCATAAATGATATGGAAATAGAGAATTATTACGGAGGATGTATGCAGCAACTTAATAGTGGTTCAAATGATGGTTCTTTAGTCGTTCATTCAGATGTTGGAGGGAATATTGTCATGAACAATGTTTATATCGAGGGTGGTACTTATGCCATGAAGTTAGCTTCTGGAATAACGATAAATAATTTACAACATACTATTTTGACTGATACGGATAAAATGATGGGAACGGGAGGTGGTTATAGCATTTGGAATACTAATTCCAATCCTAATCAGCCTGTAGTTGTTTTAGGAGGGCAAGTTGCAAAAGAAATAAGACCTCAATCTAACTCTTATATGAAGTTACATAATTTGGCAATGAATATGACTGGCACAGAAATAGGTACAGGTGGGCTTTCTAATGGTTATGTATGGGCTTCCGATTATGACCAAACATCAGGCGATTTAAGATCTTTCTATAAAAACCATACTGTCTATGCTGAAACATCTACAACGCAACCGGGTAGCGGTACAGCTTGGAAGCAAGAATTGGATTCTGGTTTAGGTACTACGAGTACAACACCTCAAGAATTTTCACTTGGGAAAGTTGCTGTTAATGGAGGAAGCCAACTAACAGTTTCCATTTATGTGAGACGATCATCTACAAATGTTTTTCCGGGTATTCATATAAAGAAGAATGGTTTGATTGGGGTTACAAGTGACGTTTCGGCATATATAACTGCGGCGGCTGATACTTGGCAACAAATCTCTGCAAGCTGTACTCCTACAGCAGCAGGAGTTTTAGAAATCACACTTGGAGCGTATCGTGCCGGAACTGGTGATTCTTTTTACGATACCTTTAGTGCTACTCAAGCATAACTATGACTTACGAAATTCTTTCTACAACTGATGCTGCAAGAGGTCTTAAGTATTACACAGTTAAAGTAAGTGATACTTACAACAAGAAATTAAAAATGCCTAACAATTCAACTCAAGCTGAGATAGATGCGGTTGTAGACGAGGAGTTAGAAAAAGAAAGAATTGAAGACGAAAGAAAAGCAACAATGGATAAAGCCATTGAAGAGGCTTATGCACCTTTGGAGGTAAGAAATGGCACTTCCGAGTAAGTCCAATGTTGAAAGTTTAGATTATATAGATTGGAGTCTACCTTCAGTTTTTGTTGACGCAAAAGCAGCAGTCAATAGCTATTCGTTAGATGTAGTCGAGTGGTCTTTACCTGTTATTTGTACATCCGCAGGTGCAGCCCCAGTTGATCCAACAAATATTATTTACATAAAAACTGGTGCGTCTACTTGGTCGCAAGCCTCCAATATTTATTTAAAAACTGGAGCTAGTACATGGACAGAAGTAGATGATGTGTATATTAAGACTGACTCTGGCTGGAATAGCTAATGCAAAAAGTCATCAACACTCTATCTATCATTTCCTTTACTGCTTTTTTAGCAGGTCTTGGGGGTCTTGGGTATGGTTGGTTTAATAGACAGAAGTT
>Ga0208666_1000304_pt1 | contig 24724 bp, 29 predicted proteins | sample 5B_taG_FD_184078 | JGI IMG/M metagenome (GOLD analysis project Ga0208666, IMG submission 184078) | Marine viral communities from the Subarctic Pacific Ocean - 5B_ETSP_OMZ_AT15132_CsCl metaG (SPAdes) (version 2) | ecosystem: Environmental > Aquatic > Marine > Oceanic | place: Pacific Ocean...
CAGATGCTTCATCACCAGGAACAGCAGTTGCTACATATAAATTTGGTACTGAAGGATTAGAAGTTTATATTCCTGGTTCAGGTATCAAGTTTGAAAATGGTATTGTTTATAATTTAGCAGGAGCAGGTGGAAGCATTACAGTAACTATAACAGGAGCTTAATGGCAACTTCAGGAACTACAGTATTTGAAAAACAATTTGCTATCGATGATATAATCACCGAAGCTTATGAAAGATTAGGGCGTTTTGATTATTCTGGTAATGATATAAAATCTGCAAGACGTTCTTTAAATATAATGTTTCAAGAATGGGGAAACAGAGGAATACATTTTTGGGAGATTGGAAATAATGACATTACATTAGTCAATGGCCAAGCTGTTTATACAATGTTTAGATCAACTTCTGATGGAACTTCAGATGCAACAGCAATATACGGTGTTGATGATGTATTAGAAGCTGTATATAGAAACTCTTCCTCTACAGATTTTCCATTAACAAAAATAAATAGATCTGCGTATCAAGGTCTTTCAAACAAAACAAATACAGGAACTCCTACACAATACTTTGTTCAAAGATTTATTGATAAAGTAACTATTACTTTATATTTAACTCCAGGTGCCTCTGAAGCCGGAAACAAACTTAATTTTTATTTTGTAAAAAGAATTCAAGATGCAGGAGCTTATACTAATGAATCTGATGTACCTTATAGATTTGTACCATGTATGTGTGCAGGTTTAGCTTATTATCTTTCACAAAAAGTAAAACCAGAACTTACACAACAAATGAAATTATTATATGAAGATGAATTAAAAAGAGCATTAGAAGAAGATGGTTCACCTTCAAGTTCTTTTATAACTCCAAAAACTTATTATCCAAATGTCTAATTTATCTAGAGGAAAATACGCACAATTTATATCTGATCGTTCTGGTCAAGCATTTCCATATACGGAAATGGTTATTGAATGGAATGGTGCACGTGTACATACATCAGAGTTTGAAGCAAAACATCCACAACTAGATCCAAAACCAACTACTGCAGATGGACAAGGTTTAAGAAATGCAAGACCACAAACTTTTACACTTGCTTCTGGTGGCGGTGGTGGAATAGCTGTAGATTTAACCTTGCCAGCACCATTTTCTTTTAGTACAAATCCTAATAGTATGGTTCCTGAAAATGGAAGCGAAATTAATATAAAAAGAGAAGCACAAATTAATTTAGGAATAGTAACGGTAACAACATAATGACATACACAGAATTAGTACAAAAAATTAGAGACTACACAGAAGTTAGTGCAAATGTTTTAACTGATTCTATTACAAATGATATTATTCGAGATGCAGAATTAAGAATAATGAGAGATGTAGATGTTGATGCAAATAAAAGATATGCAACAGCTCAAGTAATTTCAGGAACAAGGTTTATTGATACACCACAAGATACTTTAGTTATTAGATCAGCTCAAATTGTAGATTCTGATGGAACAACCAACCCTGATAATAGAGAATTTTTACAATGGAGAGATTCTAGTTTTATGTCTGAATTTAATCCTACTAATGCTCAAGGTGTTCCAAAATACTATAGCTGGTGGGATGATAACACAATAGTATTGGCTCCAACTCCAAATGCTACTTACACAATTCAGTTAAATTATATCTTGAAACCTGTTACATTATCTAGTACAAATACAACTACATACATTAGTCAGCAATTTCCCAATGGCTTATTGTATGCATGCTTAGTTGAAGCATTTTCATTTTTAAAGGGGCCAAATGATCTCTTGCAATTATACGAAGGAAAGTATAAACAAGTATTAGAAGGCTTCTCTATAGAACAAATGGGAAGACGAAGACGTGATGAATATCAGAGTGGTGTTCCTCGTGTCGGTGGTAAATAATAATAAGGAGAAAAAACTATGGCTATAACACAGGCAATTGCGAACAGCTTCAAAAAAGAACTTTTAGAAGGTGAACACAATTTTAAATCGTCTGGTGGAGACAAGTTTAAGATCGCTCTTTATACTTCTTCAGCTACTCTAAACTCAGCAACAACTGCATTTACAGCTACAAACGAAGTTGCGAACACAGGTCAGTACACTTCCGGTGGTGGTGCACTTACAAATAGTGGAACTTCTATAACAGCCGGTGTCGCAAGAGTTGACTTCGCAGACAGATCTTTTACTGGTGTGACGTTAACTGCTAGAGGAGCTTTAATCTATAACACTTCTGCAACTGCAACTAATGCAGCTGTATGTGCTTTAGATTTTGGAGCAGATAAAACAGCGACTTCTGGCGTTTTCACAATTCAGTTTCCAGCAGCTACATCAACAGCAGCGATTTTAAGAATCTCTGGTTAGTACATAGGAGTTAAAATCCTATGGCAGGTTGGAATACAAATACCTGGAATACTGGTTCCTGGGGAACAGGTGTTGATAACATCGTTTCTCTTACAGGGATTTCTATGTCCGCTGGTGCAGGACTTGTAACCACAGATTCAACAGTAGAACAAGGTTGGGGTAGAGATCAATGGGGTGCCAGATCATGGGGTAACCCAAGTCAGATTGTAGTTCCAACTACACCTGAAGACGACATGTCAATGTCTTTAGGTTCTGTTTCTATTACAGCAGAAATAAATGCAGGTTGGGGTGCAAAAAATTGGGGAGACAATGCTTGGGGTATTGCTGCTAATCTTATAGCTAATGGTAATGCAGCGACAGCCGCTTTAGGTAATGAAAGTATTATAATTGATACAACTGTTATTCCTAACGGAATAGGAATGACTAATGCTCTTGGAAACGAAGCAATAGATATCGCAACTACAATTTTCCAAACTGGTCTTGCAATGACTACTACATTAGCTAATGCTGATGCTGGTCCTGATGCAATGGCCACAGGTAATCAAGCAACAGCAAGTTTAGGTTCTTTAAATGCCTTTAACCAAACAGGTTGGGGTAGACAAAGTTGGAACGAAAACGCTTGGGGTGTTGAAGGTCAATTTGCAACTGCATTACCTACTGGTATTTCAATGACTGCAGCTGCAGGAACTTTAGCAGCTACGGGTACAGCAAACTTAACTCTTAATACTTTAAATGTTGCTAACGCAACTTTAGGTGTTGTAGATCCTGCACCTGATGCTGGAGTAACAGGTAACTTTATGATTGGTGCTACCGGTCAATTAGGAATGCAAGGTGATGTTCCACAAGATGTAACAGGAATTGCAATGTCTGCATCTTTAGGAAGTGTTGTTGTAGTACCTGGTCAAGAAGTTCCTTTAACAGGATTACCTGCTCTTGCGAGAGTGGCTAGTGTAACACCTATTATACATGTAGATGTACAATTAACAGGAAATGCCTTGACTATAGCACAAGGTTCTGGTAGTGCTTTAATCTGGAACGAAGTAAACACGGGTACAGCTCCCCTAGATCCTCCAGGATGGCAAGAAGTAGCTGCATAAAGAGTTTGACACAAACTCTGATTTTTAGTAATATAAACACAATTAAGGAATTTAAATTATGGCAAATTCAACATCAGCTAGTTTAAAATTAACAGTTCAAGCAACTGGGGAAAACTCAGGAACTTGGGGACAAATTACAAATACTAACTTACTAATTCTTGAACAAGCAATTGGTGGTTATGATGCGTTTAACGTAACTAACGCTAGTAGAGCTTTAACATTTACAAACGGTGCAGTATCAAATGGTAAGAATGAAGTTATTAAATTAACTGGTACACTTGCTGCAAACGTAAATGTTACTATTCCAGACTCAGTAGAAAAAACTTACGTTGTTGAGGATTCATGTAATCACGCAGGTTTCACTTTAACATTTAAAACTACATCTGGAACAGGTGTACTTTTATGTGAAGGTCACACTTACACATTATATTCTGACGGAACTAACGTTGTAAAAGCAGGTGAGCTTAAAAAATGGAGAGCAATTTCAGCAGCTGAAACAGTTCAAGCTGGAGCTCAACTTTTAGTAAATACAAATGGTGGAGCAGTTACAGTAACACTACCAGCATCACCAAGCGCTGGGGATGAAGTAGCTTTTATTGATCAAGGTTATGATTTTAACACTAACGCACTAACAGTTGGAAGAAACTCTTCTAACATAGCTAATGCAGCAGCCGATCTTGTAGTTAACACTCAAGGTGCTGGTTTTTGTTTAGTATTTTCAGGAGACGCTACTACTGGTTGGACATATAAGGAGAAATAATCCATGGCTAACTATGAAGCAACGCGATACGATTTTGACGGTGCTAATCTTACCGATATACAAGGTCTTAATACAGGTTTAATTATTCCGTGGACAACAGCTTCTGCTCCCACAGGATTTTTAGAATGCAATGGCTCTGCAGTTTCAAGATCTACATATGCTGCATTATTTGCAGTTGTAGGAACAACTTACGGAGCTGGAGATGGATCATCTACTTTTAATTTACCAGATTTTCAAGATAACTGTTGTTTAAGTAAGTCAGGCACAAAAGCTTTAGCATCAACTGGTGGAGCAAATACTGTTGCTTCAACTGGTAACGTATCAGGTAGTTTAGGTAATCATACAGTTGATACTAACACTATGGGATCTCACTCTCACACTTACCAAGCAGGATCTTTTGGTAATGCTGGTAATACTGGTGGTGGAGCTGGACATCCTTATGGTCAGATTCACGCGGTTACAAACGTAAATTTAAATAACGCAGGGAGTGGTGGCTCTCACAATCACAATATGGCTGCTAATTTTTCAGGAAGTGCATCTTCAGTTTTACAACCATATTTAACATTAATGTATATAATAAAGACTTAAAACTATGGCAAATTACGAAGCGACAAAATATGATTTTACAGGACAAAACCTTTCAGGTATTGATCTAGTAAATACAGGTTTAATTATTCCTTGGAGTGATTCATCAGTTCCAGCTGGATTTTTAGAATGTGCTGGTGCAGCAGTATCAAGATCAACTTATTCTGCATTGTTTGCGGTTATTGGAACAACATATGGATCTGGAGATGGTTCGTCTACTTTTAATTTACCAAATTTACAAGATAAAGTTCCAGTAGGAAAATCAGGAACAAAAGCTTTAGCTTCAACTGGAGGAGCAAACACTGTAACTTCCTCTGGTAATATAAGCGGTAACTCAGACAACCATAGTTTATCTGGTTCTGAAACTGCTAGTCACACTCACGGAGTAAACTTTGCAACAACTAGTGCTCATATGAATGGTAACACACGTCCAAATGCAGGAGATCACAATTCTTCAAACACTGGGGGTAGTAGTGGACACAGTCATTCTATGTCAGCTTCATTTTCAGGGGGATCTGATTCAGTTGTACAACCTTATATAACTATGATATATATAATAAAGACTTAGAACTATGGCAAATTACGAAGCAACAAAATATGATTTTGACGGTGGTAACATTCAAGGATTAGTAGGTGTATCTACTGGTTCTGTTATTCCATGGGGAGCAACAGGTATTCCTACAGGTTTTTTAGAATGCGATGGATCTGCAGTTTCAAGATCAACTTACTCTACATTGTTTGGAGTAATAGGTACAACTTACGGGGCCGGAGATGGATCATCTACTTTTAATTTACCTAATATTGCCGATAACGTAGTAGTAGGAAAATCAGGAACAAAAGCAATAGCGTCAACAGGAGGAGCTAATACTGTTGCTTCTACAGGATCTTTAGCTGGATCCACTGGTAATACTACTCTTTCTAGTTCACAAATTCCATCTCATACTCACCCAGCTCCTGGCGCAAGAACCACAGCAGCATCGTCAGCCAGCACTACTGGATCAACTTCACCGAGACACCCACAAGGCACAAGTAATACAAATGCTACTAACGCAGGGGGAAATGCTCACTCACATAATTTATCCGGAGCTTCATTTTCAGGAAATGCAACTTCGGTCTTGCAACCATATCTAACTGTGATATATATTATAAAAACTTAAGGAGAATTTTTATGGCAAAACATGGAACATGGACTATAGTATTTGAAGACAAAATGATTATGAAAAAAAATGGAGATTTTTCTGTCTCAAATCCTAGAGGATATACAATAACTGGTCACGACTCATTTTGGAATGATTCTAAATGGAGTAATCTTCATGCTATACAATTTACAGATGATAATACAGATAATGATCAAGTAGAATACAATGATGGTACTGCTAATGGATCATATGATTCAAGTGTACTAGGAGATTTTATGTCTCAGTTTGCTCCTTTATTTGATGAAGCACATTTAGCTTTTATTCAAAGTGAATGGGATAATAATAATCAGTCTGACTCTGAAGGAGTTATGGAAACTGAAGCTGAAAAAATTGCTAGAGTAGGTGCTAGACCTACTTCTTATTCTTCATAATCTTTTAAAAATAAAGTTGCAGTAAATCTTTTTAAATTAGGTATATTACTTGCGTGAGGAGAATGTACTTTATTTGATGGAAACATCAAAGCTCTGTTTTCTCTAAAACCCACATGCATATCTAAAATACATTTATCAGTAGTGCCATAATAAAATACGGTGCCATTGGTTACTGCAGTTGGACCACTTATCATAATTAAAATATTTTGTAGACCCATATTGATATCTACATGTGGCTTAAAACTATCTAAATTTCTTTGATCTATACCTGAATCAGAATGTATTTCTTTTATTTTAATATTAAATTTTAATTCACTTTGTTTAATAAATAATTCTTTTATATTGAGATTATCATTAAAGTGCCATCTATTACCAAAAAAATTTTCTTTAGTTTTTTCCGTGGTGTCATCATAAAATTTAGGTTCATAGTATGCTTTATTTAAAACAAAATCTTGAACTCTATTTAAATCTTCTTGATTAAAAAAATTATCTATAATTTTTATCACTACTGACCATTAATCAACAACCAAGAAGTTAACATATATTTTTCACCAGACAAAGGTGGATTACCTCTATGCACATAAGGAAAAGCTGCGGGCCAAATTACTATTCTACCAGCTTTAGGTTGAACTCTTTGTGAAAAATGTAAAAATTCTGTTTCTCCACCTTCTTCTACATCATTTAAATATATAGAATAAACTAAAGCTCTTTGTAATCCTTCATAACCCATTCCTGGTCCCCATTCAGTATGCCAAATGTGATAACCTTCTTTTGGAAGAGTTTTTTGTATTTTCATTGTTGTGTAATGAAATTGTGGATGAAACTCTTGAATATCTGTTCTGTTTAAATATTCTTTTAAAGCCATATCAAAATTTATATGTGTAGTTTTAACTTGATTACTTAAAACTAATTTATCTCCAAATGCATTTAAATCTAAAGCAGCATCTTTTTTAGTATGTGATCCTCTATGTTCTGAGTAAAGTCTTGTATATGTTTTATGTTGTTTTTCATTAGCATCATACAACTCAATTAAATTTTTACATTCTGTTTGAGGTATAAAATTATCAAACACTCCGATAAAGTCTTTTATTTTACATGTTTTTTCCATGTGGGTACATCCTTTTCTAGTTGATTATTTTTATGATAAGTAAAAGAACCATTTTGATCAACATAATTAAAAAATATTTGTGCATTAGATTCATCTTTAAGTACTTTTCTTTTTTGAGAGAGTTGGTTTCCTAAAAATACAATTGCGTCTCCCTCATCAATTGTAAATAATTTTTTTTCTATTTCAATAGGCCATTGTTTATTTTGTTTTATTGCTACTATTACACTAATTTCACAATTAGGTCCATTTACATGTAATGGCACATTATCACCATGTGCGAAATATTTCCAATAACAATATGTTTTAAACAATTTTAATTTAGTGTGTTTTTCTACTATATTACGTTTTAGTTCATGAAAGTGTTTTGCTAAAGCATCATCAAAAAATCTAGGTTCTATCCAAGGTTCATCTAATCTTATCCAACAGTATTGTTGAAACAAATCTAATTCTTTTTTAGAAAAGAAATTTTTAATTATTTTATGTTTAAATTTTTTTATATTATCCATGATGCAAGACTATATCTAGTTCCTTTTGTAATTGGTTCTATTGTATGAGGGAATAAAAAATTACTAGGAAAGAAAACAAGTGTTCCTGTTTTACATTTAATTCTTTTAATTTCTTGTTTATTAATTGGATTAAAAAAAACTAAATCTCCACCTTCATATTCATTATTTAAATTAAGTATACAACTAATAGTTCTAAAAGAAGTTATATGACTATCAGTATGCATTTCATATTTATTACTTGTATTATATTTTAAAAGATCAATTTGATTTATTCTACCAGCTTGGTTTGAAAAAAATTTTATATTATAATTTGGAAGGTATGAAAATATAATATTTGCTATATGTCTAAAATATATCTTATCAGACGCTGAAGTTGTTTCTAAAGTGTAGCCATTTACTTTTCTAGAATTTTTATCTATTTCTCCTTCTAAGTTTTCTCCTCCTATAGGCATTGGAACAATTGCTTTATAATCTATAAAAGAAATTATATTTTTACGAATTCTTTCATTTAAATTAAGATTAAATGTAACAACTGCTTCATCTAAAACCATTTATTTTTTTTCTTTTATATTAATAATATTAGATTTTTTATTTTTTTTATCTTTTTTTAATAATTGTTCATTAAATTTATTATAATAATCATGATCATTTGATCGATGTATATTAAAAACTAAACTGTATCTATTGGATTCTGATTGTGATGCTTCAAAACCATGGTACACAAACTCAGGGAGAATATAATAGTCTCCTGGTTTTGGAGTTAATTTAATATTTAATTCTGGTAATATAAGATCACATCCTTCTGTTAAATATAACACACCATGAATGCAAGGATGAACATGCATTATTAAAGAGTCATTTTTTTTAGTTTCAGTTCCCCATGCTTGGCCAATATATTGGGTCTGTAAAAAATGTTGAAATATTTCTGGACGTATAGTTTGATATTTATTTATTAAATAAGTTATAAAATTATCAAATTTTTGATTACCTACAAAATGTTCCCATTTAGTCATACCCCCTTTTACATTAGTATAACCACTCATGTCTGGATCAATATTATTTTTTATTTCCATTAAAAAATAATGTATAATTTCAGGGTAAGGATAAGAACCATACAATATATTTACTGACCTAGGATAGGTAACATTGATACTACTTTTATGTTCATTTAATGGATCTGTTGTTAGTTCAGTAATCATTTAACCTCTTTCATTCTCTATAAAACTATAATATAACATATTATATGCTGCAAAAATTAAATTTCAAGCCTGGTTTTAACAAGATGGTCACGGATTCAGGAGCTGAATCTCAGTGGGTAGATGGTGATTTTGTTAGATTTAGATATGGTTTACCTGAAAAAATAGGTGGTTGGAATCAATTATCTATTGCAGGTGAAACTTTACCTGGGGTAGCACGTGCTCAACATACATGGACATCACTAGCTGGTGAAAGATATGCAGCTATTGGAACTTCACAAGGTTTATTTTTATATTATGGAGAACAGTTTTTTGATATCACACCATTAGATACAGCTATTACAGGATGCACATTAACAACTGTTAATGGCTCAAATGTTTTACAAGTTAATAAAGGCTCTCATGGTTTAGAAGTTGGAAGATATGTGACATTATCTGGCGTAACTGTTACAGGTGCATCAGACTTTACAGCATCAGAATTAGAAGTAGCTTATGAAATTTTAACAGTTTCAACAGTAGATAAATTTACTGTTCAAGCTGTAAGAAATGAAGGTGGAGCAGGTATGACTGCAGCTGGAGCTGCAACCGTTAATCCTTATACTAAAGTAGGTCCTGTCTTTCAAACAGTAGGTTATGGTTGGGGTACTTCTACATGGAATACTTCTACTTGGGGAACTGAAAGAGCTACAAGCTCAGTAATTCTAGATCCAGGAAACTGGAGTCTTGATAACTATGGACAAGTTCTTGTTGCAACAATTAGAGATGGTGAAACTTTTACTTGGAATGCAGGAGCATCTGGAGCTAGAACAATTAGAGCGTCTAAATCTACATCAGGCTCTTCTACTTCAGCTAACCCAACTGCATCAAGATTAACACAAGTATCAGATAGAGATAGACACTTATTTCATTTCGGAACCGAAACAACAATTGGTGATTCATCAACACAAGATCCAATGTTTGTAAGATTTTCTAATCAAGAGGATTTAAATACTTATCTACCTACCGCTACTAACACGGCAGGTACATTTAGATTAGATAAAGGAAATAGAATTGTTGGAGCAGTATCTGGTAAAGATTACACTTTAGTATTAACTGATAGCTCTGCTTATTTAATTCAATTTGTTGGTCCACCATTTACATTTAGTGTAAGACAAGTTGGTACTAACTGTGGATTGATTGGTCAACACGCATTAAGTTATTCTGATGGTAAAGTATTTTGGATGTCAGGTGAAGGTGGATTTTTTGTATTTGATGGTACGGTTAAATCATTACCATGTCTTGTTGAAGACTTTGTTTTTACAACAACTTCAAATAATTTAGGAATAAACTACGATGCAACAGATATAGTTTATGCAGAACACAATACTCTTTATGGTGAAGTAAATTGGTTTTATCCAAAGTCAGGGTCAGAACAAATTGATAGATGTGTTACATATAACTATGGAGAAAATGTTTGGACAACTTCATCATTAGCTAGAACTTCATATGTCGATACTGGAGTTTTTGATGTACCTTACGCAACAGAATATAATAAAACATCACTACCTGTATTTCCAGACATTTTAGGTATTACAAATAAATATGGAGCTTCAACTTATTACGCTCATGAAGTTGGAACTGATCAAGTTAATTCATCAGGCACAACTTCTATTAATGCGTTTATTGAATCAGGAGACTTTGATATTACAGCAGCTAGAACTAGACAAGGTCAAACAACAGGTATGGTTGATTACAGAGGAGATGGAGAGTTTTTTATGTCTGTAAAAAGATTTATACCTGACTTTAAAGTTCTTACAGGTAATTCAAAAATTACATTGCTGTTAAATGACTATCCAAATAACACTGCATCTAGCTCACCTCTTGGCCCATTTACAATAACATCATCTACTGATAAGGTAGACACTAGAGCAAGAGGAAGATTACTATCAATTAAAATAGAGAACGATAGTACTGGTGAGACTTGGAGATATGGAACATTAAGATTAGATGCTCAACCAGATGGAAGAAGATAATGGCAAAAGTAATAGTTAGTATACCAGAACCACAACCAGAATATGATGTATCTAATCAAAGACAAATTTTAGAAGCTCTTGACACTTTAAAAAATCAACTTAATTTCTCTTTTCAACAAGATTTAAAAAACGAACAAGACTCATTTAATTATTTTTTATCATGACAATAAGATATAAGAACGCAAGTAAAATATTAGATGGAACAGCAATGACTACTGTTTTAACTATTTCAACTTCAGCTGTTGCTATTGTAAAATCTGTATACATATCCAATAATAGTACAGGAGCTGTATTAGCTAATTGTGATTTAAGAGATTCTTCTGCTACTACGGATATAGAGTTTTTTAGAAAAGATATACCTGCTTCAAGCACAGTTAATGCTGCAGAACAGGGATTGAATTTAGAAGCAGGAGATGCTATAAAAGCTCAAGCAGAAACTGCAAACAAACTAGAAGTAGTTGTCAGTTATGCAGAAATAGATAGATCACAAGAAAATGGATAAAGATATACCTAAAATAGATTGTATAACTACAACAACATACAGAAATACCAAGACAGGAGAAGTATCTAAAGAGAAAGTAGAAGGACCTAATATTGTACAAGATGTTACAGTTCAAATTACTAACAAAGGTCTTGAAGTATTTCAGAAAGTAATGAATCAAAAAAATAATGAAGGAAAAAAAATTTAATATTCTTTCCATAGATTGTGATTGGGTAAGATGTATGAGAACCCAACAAGATCTTATTTCTTTTTTAATTCCATTAGTATTTAAAAACTCAAATATAATTATGGATTACGATCATGATAAAATTTATTCTCATTTTGAACATGGATATGATGAATATAATTTATTTAATGTAGATCATCACCATGATTATGGATATGATGATCATAAAAATTTATATGAAGGAAATTGGCTTTATCATTTATCAAACGTTTTTTATAAAAAAATAAATTATATCTGGATTAATAATCCAAATTCAGAACATCCTGATTCAAAAAACAAAAGAAAAATGCAAGAAAGATTGAAATCTTATTCATTTGATCAAAACGTAAACTATATTTCTGAACAAAAATTTAACAAAATTTTTATATGTTGTAGTTCTGAATTTGAATATAATACACATATAGGAATATCAACTTATAAAATTATAGAAAGAATAATTAATCATGACAAACCAAAACCCTAGAGGCGGAACAGAATTACAATTTGAATATTTAAGAAAGCATGTAGAGCCTAGCTTACTTAATCAAGTAGAAATTTGTACATCAGTTCCAGGCAAAGTACCTTTACATCCAACTAAGTTAAATATTCTTTGGCAAAAAAATTCTTGGGATCAACCTAATTTACATCCATGGTTTAAAGATAAATCTAATCATAATAAATATGATTGGTATATATTTAATTCTAATTGGAACTTTGAACAGTTTACAAAAAAATTTGATTTACCAAGAGAAAAATGTGCAGTTATTAAAAATGGTATTGAAGAAGTACAACCTGTTGTAACACAATATAAAAAAGGTGATCCTATAAAAATAATACACCATTGCACACCTTGGAGAGGTTTATCTGTATTATTAGGTGCAATGCAATTAGTTAAGAATCCATTAATTAGTTTAGATGTTTATTCTTCTTGTGAAGTATATGGAAAAGATTTTGCAGAAGCTAATGATAAATCATATGAAGCTTTATATAAACAAGCAAGACAATTACCTAATGTAAATTATATTGGTTATAAACCAAATGAATATATTAAACAAAATTTAAAAGACTATAGAATGTTTGTATACCCAAGTATTTGGGAAGAGACATCTTGTATATCATTATTAGAATCTATGTCAGCTGGTCTATATTGTATTACAACTAATTATGGTGCTATATATGAAACAGGTGCAGAGTTTCCAATGTATGTACCTTACTCTAATAATTATAAAAGTTTAGCTAGAAAGTTTGCTGCGGCAATAGAAGCTGCTGCAAGTATGCTTCATGATTCAGGCATCCAGGATCATTTAAAGATGCAACAAAATTATGTAAATAGATTTTATGATTGGGAAGTAAAAGGACAAGCATGGACAAGATTTTTAAGAGGAGCAATAGATGCAAAATAATGAACCAATATGGTTTTCTGAAAAAAAGAAAACAAACGCTAACGCAGATACTTATCAAACAGAAAAAATAGAACAGGTAGATTCAAATGTTAAAACTATTAATTTAGGTAATATTATAGATAAACCAAAAGCAAAGATAATGGTTTGTACCCCTTGTCACAGTGAAGTGTCTATGCATTACACTCAAGCTGTATTAAAGTTTCAATTAGACTGTATGCAACAAGGTATACTAGTTAGTTTTACATTACTTAAATCATCTTTAGTTACACAAGGTAGAAACTTATGTGTAGCAGAATTTTTAAATCATAAAGATCATTATGATTACTTATTGTTTATAGACTCAGACATAGATTTTAATTCTAAAACTATATATAAAATGATAGGTGCAGATAAAGATGTTATCTCTTGTCCATATCCAATGAAAACATTTGATACAGATAAAATGTGGAGAAAAATGAAAGAGACTAATTTAGTCAAAACTCCTGACGATGTATTAAAAGCAGCTCACATATTTCCAATTAAAATGGATAAAGGAAATGAAATGACTATGGAAAATGGAGTTATTAAAGTATCTCATGCTCCTACAGGGTGTATGTTAATTAAAAGAGAAGTTATTGAAAAAATGATTAAACATCATCCAGAACTAGAAATATATCAACCTACTGTTATTAATGGTGAAGAAGTTAAAAAAGATAATATGTATAATTTATTTGATACATTACATGATGTAGAAACTAAGAGATACTTTGGTGAAGATTTTGGTTTTTGTCAAAGATGGGGTGATATGGGTGGAGAAGTATATATCTATGCTATGGATAATATAACTCACGTTGGAGATCATCAATATTGTGGTCGATTCTTTGATCTATTAGAACAAGCAAAATCTGTTGACGATAGCGAAAAAATCAAATAAAGTATTATATTTACAGGATTCTACGCCTGCTCAACAGTATAAATATATTTAAATTATGGCGATATCACGAGGATTACAACCAAGACAATTATATGGACTAGGAAGTCTAGTTAAGTCAATTACTAAAGGTGTTAAAAGCGCTGTAAAAGGTGTAGCTAAGACTGTTAAGAAAAATCCAATGTTGGCTTTAGCTGCTTTTAACTTTGCACCTATGTTAACAGGTGGCTCTCCTTTTCTGGGTTTAGGTAGTTTACAAGGTAGTGTGGGAACCATACCTGGACTTAGTTCATTTGCTTCAAATGCTGCTAAAAAGAAAGCAGGTGAAGCAACAATAGGTGGCACTTTAAAAGCATTTGCTGGTGGTTCTTTACTAGGTGGACTATTAAATCAAGCTGAAGAAGATGGTGATCCTGAAGGTATTACTAGAGATGTTGGAGCATTAAAAGCTAAATTAATTAATGCATATAAAAATCAAAAAACATTTTCTGATGCAGACGATGAGGATGCAGCTATTCTTGAACAGGTGGATATAGATTTATCAGAGTATAATTCTGATATGAATAGAACAAATGTTGCTTATGGTGGTAGAATGGGATTTGCAAAAGGGCCAGATAATCCAGAACAAAATGCTATACAAGCAGCCGGCATCATGAATTTACCATTAAATCAAAACCCTGCAGGGGTTACAGAATTAGATCTTAGAGAAACAGGTGGATTTATCCCTCCAGTTGGTGTAAAAGAAAAAGCAGATGACATTCCTGCGATGTTAGCAAACAATGAATTTGTATTTACAGCTGATGCTGTAAGAGGAATGGGTGACGGAAACGTTAATAAAGGTGCACAACGTATGTACGATATGATGAAAAAATTAGAAAAAGGCGGAAGAGTATAATGGCTGAAACAATAACAAATATACAAGCTCCACCGGAGTTTATAGAAGCAGCAGCAAAACCATTTATAACCCAGTTACAACAAGTAACAGGTGATTTAAAAGACGCTGATCTTACAAAAATATTTGGTCCACAATTTGTTGCTGGTCAAGATCCATTACAACAAGCAGCTCAAGCAACAGCACTTTCTGGAATAGGTGGATATAAACCTTTTCTTCAAGGAGCTCAACAAGCTCAAGCAACAGCAGCTGGATTAACTGGACCACAAGCTTATCAACAATTTATGTCTCCGTATCAACAAGATGTAATTAATACAACATTAAAAGAATTTGATGTACAAGCTCAAAAAGGATTACCGGCATTAGCAGCACAAGCAGTAGGAGCTGGTGCATTTGGTGGAGGTAGAGAAGGTGTTCAAAGAGCAGAATATCAACAAGCTTCAGATAGAAACAGAGCTGCATTACAGGCTCAATTATTACAACAAGGTTTTGGTCAAGCTCAACAAGCAGCTCAACAAGCTTTCATGAATCAACAAACTTTAGGTGGCCAACAATTACAATTAGGTCAAGCTGGTCAATCTTTCTTAGGTCAAGATGTTGGAGCTTTACAAACACTAGGAGGTATCAACCAAGCTCAACAACAAGCACAATTATCAGCACAGCAACAGTTATTACAACAACAGCTAAATCAACCACTTCAAGCTACACAGGCTCTGGGTTCAGGGATCACTGGATTAATCGCTGGTTATCCTGGTGGAACTCAAACTCAAACATCACCATCTCCAACAGCTTTACAAACTGCTTTAGGTGCGGGTGCTACATTAGCTGGGGTATACAGAGCGTTTAGTTAATATGAGTAAAATATTTAAAAGACCAATGTTTAGAAAAGGTGGACCTGTCAATGACGGTATCATGACTGGTATTGTTGATAGAGAAAATCATGCTCTTTCTGATCCTGATGGTGTAGGTTTTAGTGATAAAGTTAGAAATAGAATGGATTTAATTCAATCTGCTGTAGGTGGTGGGACAGGATTAGATGATCCACTAACACAATTTTTATTACAGTATGGACCATCTCTTGCAGGCACAACAGGTGGTGGAAGCACAATTGGAAATGTTTTACTTGCTTCAAAAGAACCTGTAGCTAACTTACTAAAAAATGTACAAAGTCAAAAGAAACTTAAAACAGGTGTTGCATTAGAAGTATTAGATAGTTTGGAAGATGAAGACATTGCTCCTCTTATTGAAAAAGCTAAAGCAATAGCTAAAGAAACAGGTAGAGATTATCAAACAATTTTAAATGGTTTAGTTGAAACAGAACTTTATAGAAAACCTAAATCACCAGAAGAGAAAAAACAAGAAGGTTTTGAAATTAGTATGGCAGGTTTATTAGATCAAAAAGATAATTATGGAAGTCCGTTTTTAAATACTTATTCTGCTGAAAAGGTAGCTAAAGCTCTTGATGCTGTTAAACAAGGTAAAGTAGATGGAATAACATTTGATGATATTGATTTAGATTTACCTTATCTAAGAAAAGATATTGATTACACAACAGATGATACAGGTAAGATAACATTAAGTGAAGATGATGTTGGAACTTACAGAGATGGGTCTGTAATATTTGATTATAGAACTAATAAATACTTTAGAGTAAACGGAGCTCAGCTTTTACCAATAGGAGCGTAATGTGGCTGAACCAAATTTTTTCAAAAAATTATTAAGGGGCATAACTCCTAATGAAGAAGAGAAGAGAGAATTCTTAGAAGGTAAAGAACTAAGTGAACGTTTCTTTGAAGTCTATGAAAAAGAAGGTTATTTCAGAGCAAAACAATTATTAGAAGAACAGAAAGCTATAGAGGAAGGTGCATCACCTGAAGAATTAGCGGCAATGGCAGATAAAAATGATAAAGCCATCATGCCTAAAATTGAAAAATTTATTAAGAATCCAATAGATTCTACAGTAGAAACCGTAAAAGATACATTTACTAAAGAACCAAAGATTGAAGAAACACCAAGAGATCTTGGTCTACCTGCAGAAGAAAATAACGAAGTATCTTTAGGAGAGTCTTTTCAAAATGCTATTGGCAGTGGACTTATAAAAATACCAAAAGGTGTAATTAATTTTGGAACTTTAATTTATGATGCAATGCAAGAAGAAGGTATACCTGTAGAAGAAGGTGCAACATATAAATTTAATAAAGCTTTTGAAGAATCTTATTTAGGTATTATAGAAAAAGAATCAGAGGAAAAAGCTAATGAAACAGTAACAGGTAAAATAACAGAAGCATTAGTATCTTTGTATGGTGCAGGTAAGATAGCTCAAAAAACAGCTGTACCTGTTGTTGCAAAATTAAGTCAAAAAGCAAGACAGATAGCTCCTTTAATAACTAATGCAGTCAAAAGGGGCACTTATTTAAATACTACTAAAAATTCAAAAACTTTTTTAGAAGCAGGTAAGAAAGCAACTACATTAAATAAACTAAATAAATTATCTAAATTAGATAAATTTGTAGGTATTACTGTTGGAGGTGGTTTAGGAGTAGGTGCACTTGTAGCTAAAGAAGAAGACATAGGTACGTTTGGTGATTTTATAAGTTTTATACCTACAAAATTAGATAGAGAGTCTAAAGAAAAAGCAGGTGATGATGCTCTTAGACAATTACATAATAAATTATTATTTGGTGCAGAATATGGTTTTCCAATCATACCGGCGATTGTTGGTATAAAAGGATTTGTTTCAAAGGTAATGTCACAAAAAGGCAATGACTTAATGTTTAGTAATTCAAGAATAGACAGATGGATTGATAAGTTTGCATCTAAATTTAGATCTAGAAGTTTTAAAGATAAATCAATTTTTACAGGTACACAAAAATTAGAAGGTACTAAAGCATCTTTAAAATTAACTGCTGACGACATTGGAAAAAATATTGATGATTCATTAAAAAGAATATCAAGAGAAACAATAGATGTTGCAGAAGCAGTTAGTCCAGATACTGCTTCAAGTATGATAGCTAATTTTATGTTAAAAACAAAAGATAGAGTTGGTAAAGGTAAAATATTTTTTGATGGTTTTAACAAAAAAGTATTGCAAGACTTTACTACATCAATGAAAAAAATAGGTGTTAGTGATGATACAACAAAAAAAGTAATTGAAAACGCAGTAGAGTTTAGAACTAAAGTAGCCGATATTAAAAATGATATTTTAAAAGGTGGAAATATTAGTAAAGGCGCGGATGAATTTAATGATATAATGACTAATAGAGTCAATAAATTCTTAACAAATGATTATAAAATTGTTGATGCAAATAAAGGTTTAATAAAAGGTTTTAAACAAACTGATGAATTAAAGGAAGAAGTTGGTCGTGTTATACAAAGATATTATAAATCAAATGGAGTACCTTTAGATAAAGGTAGAGCTTTAGATATTGTTAATAATATAATTAAACAAGTAAAAATAAATCCAATAGAAAAGACTCCTGTGTTTCCACTAGGAGATAGTAGTTTAATGGCACAAAAAGGTGTAATTATGAAAAACCTTGCAGACAATATTACAGGTGGAAATAAATTTAAACCAGATGGTAAAGGTGGATTAATACAAACAGTATCAGATCTAACTGCATTTAAAAAATTATTTGGAGAATATAAAAACGCTAAAAATGTTGTGTATAATACAATGGGAGATCTAGCACAAATTTTAGGTAGAGATAAATTTTATAATAGATTGTTTGTAGATAATGCTATTAACATAGCAAATGGTGGCAGAGGTATATTTAGAAAATCATATGATGAAGCACTACAAGCTTTTCCAAATAAAGAAATTCTTACTGCTGCAAAAGGATTAAAATTAGAAACTAGATTATCTGATGAAGTTTATACTTCTCCATTAGATGGATTATTTACTACAAAAGAGTGGGCAGATGCAATTAAACAAGGTGATGAAATACTTGCAACTGGATTAGCAAAATCTGCTGTGTACAGATATTTAGTTTTAGTACCAAAAGGTTTAACACAAGTTGGTAAAACTGTATTAGGTCCTGTAACTCAAATAAGAAACTTTACATCTAACTTTTTTACAACATTACACAATGGTAATTTATTATACTTTGCTGGTAACCCTAAAAAATTTGTTGATTTTATTAAAAGATCAACAGGATCAATACAGCCACAACTGCTTAGTAGAAACAAAGCTGGAAATCTTGATAATTTAGGAACAGGACAAGCTTTATATAAATTTTTATTAGAAGAAGGTGTTACTAACCAAAGTACAACTTTTAAAGATGTAGAAGGAATTCTAACAGATATAGCAGAAGGTGGAGCAGGAAAAAATATAGATAGTTTTGTAGAAAAAATAATGAATACAGGAACAGATAGAATTAAAAAATTATATAATGTTGCACAAGAATTATATATTGGTGGTGATGATTTTTTTAGAGTGTTTAATTTTTTAGGTGAGGGAGCTAAATTAAAAGATGTTTATGAAGTTGCATTAAGAAAAGGTTTAATTGATAAAATGCCAGATAATTTATTTTTCATGAAAGAGGCAGCTAAAATTGTAAGAGAAACAATTCCAAACTATGCATATGTATCTGATGTTGTAAAAGGATTTAGAAGATCTCCACTTGGAAACTTTGCATCTTTCCCATCTGAAATTTACAGAACAGGAACTAATAATTTAGTTAGAGGTATTAAGGAAGCTAAAGATCCAATCCTTTCACCTATTGGAAAAGCTAGATTAACAGGTCAAGCTTTAACTTACATAACAGCACCTATAGTAGCTGTAGAAGGTTTTAGAGCACTCTATGGTATAACAAGAGATCAATTAGATGCTATTAGAGAATTTGTACCTAACTGGTCTAAAGATAATATTATATTACCTGTATATGAAAATGGTAAATATAAATATGTAGATTTTTCTCATGGTTTTTTTTACGATACTATGACAGCTCCAGTTACTGCTGTTGTAAATAAAGTAGATGAACTAGATGAAAAACCATTATTAGAAGGTCTAACAAAAGGAATGATTAGAGCCTTTGGTAAAGCAATTCAACCTTTCGTTAGTGAGTCTATTTACGTAGGTGCAGTAGCAGATATTTTTATGAGAAATGGTGTTGATGAAAATGGTAATAGAGTTTTTAATCCTAGAGATACTTTAGGTAACCAGTTAAGAGACGCTTTTAAACATGTAGCATATAAATTATCTCCAGGTTCATTCCCACAATTAAATAGATTAACCAAAGCAATTCAAGGTAAAACTATTGGTGGAACTCAGTATGAAGTACCAGATGAATTAATGGGATTTTTTGGAATGAGAGAAGTGCCTATCGATGTTGAAAAAACTATGAACTTTAAAATAACAGATTTCTTAGATGCAGAACGAAATGAAAGACAATTAATTTATGATGGAACTTTAAGTGGAGATCCTGTTACAGATGATAATTTAATTATTCAACAATTTATTAAAGCAAATATGCAGAGACTTGAAACATTTAATTCAATGAAAAGAACATATGATTCAGCTAAATTTTTAGGTATGAAAGAAAAAGATATAGAAAAAATATTTAAAAAAAGAAATAAAATGAGAGAACTAGCTTTTATTCAAGATAATAAGTTTAAACCTTTTGCAATTACTAGAGGATATTTACAAGCGTATCAAGAGTTGGCAGAAGAAAAAGGAATTAAAAACCCTTTAAATAAAAGAATATTAAAAACTATTGATAGAATTAATAAAAAACTTAGAAAACAAAGATTAAATAAAGAGTTTAGAATTAACCCTGATGACTATATTTTAAAACAATCTACTAGAGATCAGCTAAGCACACTACCAGCTAATTTACCAATGCCTAATCAACAAGTGGTTCAAACTGCAATGCTTCCGGCATCAGGAAACATAAATCAGGGATTGACTGCGACAGAAAATGCTTTATTATCTGATGAAGAGAAATCTATTAGATTAAGAGAACGAGGATTAGCATAAAATGGCTGAAATAAACTTTAATAATTTATATAATCAATTAAATCCTATGGATAGGATGTTTTATGACCAACAGTTTAAAAAATCATATGATCCTAATAAAGAAAATTTAAGATTATCTGGTCAAGAAAATTATGATCAAATGAAAGCAGTATATGATGCTCAACAACAAGTTCCTGAAAAAGGTTTCTTTGATTTTTTTAATTTTGGTGAAGCAAGCGCTGCTGAAAAACCTCAAGTTCCTGATTTAACATATAGGAATATAACTCCAACTTTTGATTTAGCAACCGGTATAACTAATACTGAAGCAGCTTCACCTTTTATTAATAAATTTGGAATAACTGAACAGCTTATGCAGTTTGATCCTAATAATCTTAAAAACAAAAGTATAGTTCAACAAATAATTGAAAATAATCAAATGAAAATTAATCAAGATGTTGGTCGTTTTTTAAATGTTCCAAGAGGAACAGAAACAATTTCGCAGGCTACGGGTGTACCTGGAGTAGTTGAACCTGATGGAAGCTTTCGTATGATTCCTGGATACATAAATAGAAATAATAATGTCTATATGGGAAATGCTGCATCTGCTAAACCAATTAATGAATCAAGTAAAATAGATTTAAGTAATTTAATAAACATGGGTGTTGCTAATGAACCTGATGTAGAACAAGTAAAATCTTTAACTGAAGAAGGACCATCAGGTATTGCAAAACTTTTTGAATTTTTAAATCCTTTAAAAGGTTTAGGAGCTTTAAGTGATAAACTAAAACAATCTAGTATGTATAGACCTTCAACAACAGGTGTGTTTGGATATACACCAGCTCAACTAAATCAAATGAATGCATTGGGTGGTTATTATTCTGAACCCGAAAGAGAACGTAGAAGAAGAGCTAATAGAATATCTAATATGTTGCAAAGAGCTGCAGCAGGTAAAAATTATAGTGAGAAAAATTTATCAAATCTTATGAATCAGTTTGGCATGGGTGACGTTGATACTGGCGGCATGATTAAAAGTATAAAAGAATCTTCTATGACGGGTTATGGTAAAGGAGATGTTGGCTTAGGATCAGGGGGTGGTAGAGATTACAGTTCATCACCAGGAGCTATGGCTGGTGACATGGAATATGATGAGGAATAATGGCTAAAAACTCTGCATTAGATAGAATAGAATCCCACGAAAAACTTTGTCGTATCATGCAGAAACAAACTCATGATAAAATTCATAAATTAGAAAATCAAATTAACAGAATAGAAAAAGTATTTTTAGTAGCAGCAGGTGCACTAATGTCAGGTATGGCCGGTGTTATAATTGTATTACTACAAAAACTTTAATTATTTTGGGAGGTTAGGCACTCAGTTGCCGGGATTGATTATAGTGGGGACTATAGTCGCTATATCCACTCTCTAAAATCTTCATCCATAATTGTATTAGCAATATTAACTTTATTACGTAAAGCTTTTACAATTCTTTCATCAATAGTATCTTGACTCATAATATCTATATAAGTCATTTTTTGTGTTTGACCAATACGATCAATACGTGCTTCTGATTGTTGTCTTTTTTCAAGATCATAACCATTAGAAAAATAAATCATATTACTACCTGCAGTTAATGTAATACCATAACCACCTGTATGAGTAGTACCTACAAAAAATCTGCATTTATCATCTGTTTGAAATTTTTTGATATTAGCTGATCTAGTATCTGTGTCTGTTGCACCATAATAATCTACAACAGAATCTTCACCATATACTTTTTTAATCTCTTCAATAATTCTTCTTACATCATGAGTATAATGAGACCATATAATAGTTTTACCTTCTACGTTTTCAAGTATGTTCATTAACTCACCTAGTCTAGCACAAGGTAAATTTTTTATGGTACCATCATCTGCAGTAAAGTGACCACAAGTTATTTGATGTAGTCTCATTAATTGAGTCATAACTGTAGCTGAAGATTGCATTTTACCATCAAGAAATGCAATAGCTTCTTGTTTCATTTGTTTATAAACTTTCTTTTGTTCTGGTGTAAGTTCTACATAATGTTTTACAAAAGTTTTTTCTGGTAAATCTAAGCAGTCTTGTTTTAATATTCTTTTAGAAAAAGGTTTTATTTTATCAGATAATTCACCAAGATTTCTATAGCCTACAACTATTTCAACACGTCTACCTTGAACTTCAATTTTTTTACAAATTGCATATCTTGCTCTAAATATCCAATAAGAATCATGACCTAGTAACCATGGATCAAGAAAAGCACATTGAGAAAATAAATCTAATGGTGATTTAGTTACCGGTGAACCTGTTAATATTCTTCTATATAAAGCATGTTCTCTTAATTCTAAAATATTTTTTGTTCTATTAGAGGTTGGAGTTTTAATTGTAGTAGACTCATCAATTGCAATCATTGCTTTATGACAAGATAAAAATTTTTTAGCAAATTCTGTGCCATTACCAGATGAAAAAGCTTCAACGTTCATAATTAAAATATGAAGATCAGTTCCTGTTTCAAATAAAGTATTTAATAATTGTTTTTGTTTTGAAGATTTATCTGATGTTTTCCATAGCACCATCTTTTTTTCGATATGATCAGGTAAATGCACAGGCACTTCCTGATCATACCAGTTCTTATAAACACCTTTAGGTGCAATAAGAAGGAGGCCATTTATCTGGCCTTTATCATATAACATTGCGGCATTATCTAGTAATACCTTTGATTTACCTGTACCCATTTCCATGAAGTACGCAAAATTTTCTTTATCCCAAGATGTTTCTAATGCATCTAATTGGTGCTGATAAGGCTTAGTTTTAAATTTATAATTCATAATATATACTCTGTTTACTTTTCTTTCTAATTACTATAGTAGTTATGAAAAAGAAAAAGTCAATGAGCAAAGTTTATTTAACACAAGAAATACCAGGCAGTTCAATTGGACAGCCAAAATACAATGTTGTAGGTGCACAAAAGTTTGGACAAATTGTCACACTTCTGCCAGAAAAAAGCCAGATTATTTTATCACCTGGCCCACTAATTCAAAAATTAAGAACGTTGTTAAAAGATTATACAACTGATGATTACCTTTTATTATCAGGAGATCCTGCAGTTATTGGTGTAGTTTGCTCTGTTGTATCTGATATAACAAATGGAAAATACAATTTATTAAAATGGGACAGACAAGAAAAAACTTATTACCCTATTGAAGTAAATATATTTCACAAGTAGTCTTGACAAAAGACTAAATCGATATTACTATTACGTTATGAAAGTTAAACAGAAAATAATTAAAGGAGTTATATAATGATAATAGATATGCGTAAAGACGCACCTGATCAAGCAAAGACTGTTGATCCAGATGCACTTTCTACAGAAGTAGAAAAACTACAGGGAATACAGAAACAAATAAAAGATTTGGAAGATAGAGTTAAAGATCTTAAAGAAGATGAAAAATACTTTAGCTGTGTTGTTATTCCAAAATTAATGGAAGACATGAACCTAGCTAGTTTAAAACTAAAAGATGGTTCAGAATTAACTGTTAAAAAAATATTTAGTGCCACATTAAAAGCTGATAAAAAAGCTGAAGGCATACACTGGCTTCGAGACAATGGCTTAGGTGATATTGTAAAAAATAATATTACAGTAACATTTGGTCAAGG
>Ga0208666_1000305_pt1 | contig 24704 bp, 34 predicted proteins | sample 5B_taG_FD_184078 | JGI IMG/M metagenome (GOLD analysis project Ga0208666, IMG submission 184078) | Marine viral communities from the Subarctic Pacific Ocean - 5B_ETSP_OMZ_AT15132_CsCl metaG (SPAdes) (version 2) | ecosystem: Environmental > Aquatic > Marine > Oceanic | place: Pacific Ocean...
GAAAAGAGCTAAAGAAAATTTAACTGGTGAACGTAATATAAATGATACTTTCTAAATATGAAAGAACAAATTAAAATATATAAAATAAAAGGCAATCCACGTAATCCTCGTATTATTAAAAATGATAAGTTTAAAAAATTAGTAAAGTCTATAAAAGATTTTCCTGAAATGCTAAAGCTACGACCTATAGTAGTAGATGAAAATTTAATGATATTAGGCGGTAATATGCGATGGAAGGCAAGTAAAGATGCTGGATTAAAAGAAGTATGGATAGAAATAGCTGAAGGATTAACTGAAGAACAAAAAGAAGAATTTATAGTAAAAGACAATGTAGGTTTCGGTGAATGGGATTTTGATATATTAGCAAATGAATGGGATATAAATAAGTTAGATGAATGGGGCGTAAATGTGCCGACTATAAAAAATACAGAAGCTCTTTCTGATTTATCTTATGATCCGTTATATTATGAGCCTAAAGAAATACCTAATATAAACTTATACGACTGTATTAATTTAGATAAGTATAATGAAAAAATAAAAGCTTTAGATGAATATGATTTAACTGATAAGCAAAAAGAAGTATTAAAAATATTTGCTTATAGATTTATTAAGATAGATTTTGAAAGTGTCGCTAATTATTATGAATATAATGCTACTGATGAAGAAAAAAAAGCCATTGAAAGATTAAGACTAGTATTAGTAGATAATGGAGTTAATGGTTTTATAGAAGATGATTTAATTAAATTATTAGGATTTACACACGAAGATTTTATATGATAGATATATTTATACCAAGTTATCATAGGGCTAATAATATAAAGACTATTAAATATTTTTTAAAGCATAATTATAATCCTAAAAAGCTTCACGTATTTATAGATGATGATACTGATGATATAGGTGAATATCAAGAACAAGCTAGTAAGTTAGAATTTAATCTACATATATTTAATATGGAAGAAGCTCGTAATAGATTTGATTATGTACACCGTGCTAGTAAATCTAGAAGAAGTGCTGGACAAGCAAGAAATATGTTTTATGAATTTGCCAAAGAATTAAATATAGATTTTTATTTAGTTATTGATGATGATACAAGCCATTATCAAGTACGACCTTTTGGAGTTTATACACGTATGGCTAATATAGATGATTTAACTTTAGTATTTAATGGAGTTAAAGAATTTATGATAAGACAAAATATAGGTGTATTTGGATTAAGTCAAACTGGTGATATGTTTGAAAGAATTAATAAAAAGATAATGAGAAAAAAAGTAATGAACACTACGTTTTATAATACTAGATATATTTATAGAGGTGAAAGAGGTGTACAAGATAATGATACAAGCCAATTCGTTGGTATAATGAATGAAGGTTATTTTACTGGTAGTTTAGCAAGTGGTTTAGTATTAAATCAAGTAGCTAGTGCTACAGCTAAAGGTGGATTAACTGATTTATATAATGAATGTAAATTATTAAATAAGTCTTTAATTATACCTATACAATTTCCAAGTTTATGTCACGCTGAAAAGCAAAAGAAAAATGGCGGTAGATTACATCATAGAATAAATCATAGATATTTATCACCTAAATTAATAAAAGGTGATAGAAGTAATATAGCGTGGAATACGTATAAAGAAGATGTACCTTTTACTAATGAGCCTAAAAGATTAAAAAATGGAAAACGAACAAAATAGAACACAAATCAACAAAGAAAGAATACTAAAAGCTTTAGAAAGTAGCTTAGGCGTAATAACTACAGCTTTAAAAGCAACTAATCTAAGTAGAACAAACTTTTATAAGTGGCTAAAAGAAGATGAAGAATTTAAAGCTAAAGTAGAAGAAATAGAGAATATACAAAAAGATTTTATAAAATCTAAATATTATGAATGTGTTAAAGATAAAGTACCATCTGTAGTAATACACGCAGCTAAAACAAGACTAGGCTGGAATGAAACTAATAAGCTAGATATTACTTCTGATGAACAAAGAATTAAAATTAATATAGATCTAAGTGAATGAAGAAATAATACTAAAGCCTGAATTTACTGTAACGCAAAAGAAGTGCTTAAAATATTTATTTGATGATAAGACTAAAGAAGTGCTTTTCGGTGGTGCTGCGGGTGGTGGTAAATCTTGGATAGGTGTCAGCTTTCTAATCTTAATGGCTTTAGAATATCCTAAGACACGTTACTTAATGGGGCGAAGCAAACTTGATGCGTTAAAAAAGACTACACTAAATACTTTCTTTGAAGTTTGTACATCTTGGAATTTAAAAGCTGTACGTGATTATACTTTTAATGGCTCTAGTAATATTATTACTTTTTATAATGGTAGTGAAATAATACTAAAAGATTTATTTTTATATCCTTCTGATAGAAACTTCGATAGCTTAGGAAGTTTAGAAATAACTGGAGCTTTTATAGATGAAGCAAATCAAATAACTGAAAAAGCAAAAAATATAGTAGCTTCTAGATTAAGGTATAAGTTAGATGAAAATGGATTAATACCTAAATTACTAATGACTTGCAATCCAGCTAAAAACTGGGTTTACACTACTTATTATAGACCAGCACAAGAAGGTAAATTAAAAGCTCATAAACAGTTTATACAATCCTTAGTAGGTGATAATGAGTATATCTCAAAACATTATGAAAAGCAATTATTCGAATTAGATGAATTAACTAAACAAAGATTATTATACGGTAACTGGGAATACGATGCAACGCAAGATAGCTTAATAGATTATAATAGTATTATAGGCTTATTTGATAATAAAGGAATAGATGGTGAAAAATACATAACTTGCGATGTAGCACGTTTTGGTAGCGATAGAACAGTTATAATGCTTTGGAAGGGGTTACATATTACTTTTATTAAAACGTTGCTTAAATCGGCTATAAATGATGTTGTAAGCGAAATAAAGACGTTACAGCAAGAGAATCAAGTAGTGCTAAGAAATATAATAGTCGATGAAGATGGAGTAGGTGGTGGTGTAAAAGATTATTTAAGATGTCAAGGATTTGTAAATAATTCTAAAGCTATAAAAGGTGAAAATTATCAAAACTTAAAAACACAATGTTATTATAAATTAGCTGATTTAATTAATAAAGGACAAGTTGGCATTACTTGTAATAATATAAATGCTAAGAATGATATAATCGAAGAGCTGGAGCAAGTGCGTACTAAAGATGCTGATAAAGATAATAAGCTACAAATACTTTCTAAAGATACAGTTAAAGCTATTATTGGTCGTTCTCCTGATTATGCTGATGCTATAGCTATGCGTTGTTACTATGAAATAGATAGTAATTATGGCAAGTATTTTGTACAGTAAACTAAATTAACAATTTTTCTATTATATATTATGCAAATTGAAGTTAAAAAAGAAGGTAAGGTAAAAACTTATAGATTTATAAAAAGCTGGAATGATGTAACGTTAGAAAAGTGGATTAAGCTTATTGATCTTAGAAATAAAACTAAAACTAAAGAAGCTGAAGAAACTATAAGAATATTATCTGATATACCTAAAAAATTAATTAAGGAATTAAAGTTAAAAGATATTGCTGCAATTATGCATAAGGTTACTGAAATGCAAGAAGTTAAAGGTAAGCTAAGAAAGATTATTACCTTAAATAATGTAGAATATGGAATGCATCCAAATTTAGAAGATATGACGTTAGGTGAATGGGCGGATATAGAGCATTTTATAAAAGAAGGTTTTTATAAATATATGCCTGAAATAATGGCTGTATTATTTAGACCAGTATTAGAAAAAAAGAATAAAGCTTATACTATACCCGCGTATGATGGTAATATAAATATACGAGCTGAAGAATTTAAGAAGATGAAGGCTATAGATGTACAAAGCTCAATGGTTTTTTTTTATCATTTAGGCAAGAAATTATCAAACGTTTTGCCGTTGTATTTGGTGAAGCAAGCGAGCAACCTGAAGAAGAAAATGGAGTTGAGCAAGTCGACTTCGCAAATAAATGGGGTTACTTCGGCTTAATGTATAGATTATGCGGTGGTGAAATAAAAAACTTAGAAGCTATTACTAGGCTAAATATATTAGAAGCTTTTACGTGGTTAAGTTATGAAACAGATTTAAAAAGTTTAAAACAAGTAAATATAAATGGCTATAAATAATAAAACATATAATAATGTAATAGATACGCTTAAAAATTTAGGAGCTAATCATAATCAAATAAAAACTACAACTGTAGGTGATATATATGATATAGATTTAGCCAAACGTACTTTATATCCTTTAATGCACTTAGTACCGGTAAATGTTACTACTACAAGAAGTGAATTGATATATAATTTTCAAGTATTTGTAATGGATTTAGTCGAGCCTGATAATGCTAATGAGCAAGATGTTTATAGTAGTGTTTTACAAACTTGCGTTGATATTATTGGAATAATGAGTAATAGTAAATGGCAAGCTCAATTACAATTAGATATAAATGCTCCAGTATATTTTGCTGAAGGTAATTTTACTTTAGAGCCGTTTAAAGAAAGATTTGACCAAGATGTTACTGGCTGGGTTTTTAATTTAGGTATAACTGTAGAAAATAGTTTTCAAACTTGTGATATACCTATGGAAGATACTTATATAGGTAAATGATAAAATTTAAAATATGGAAAATAACGATACAACTAATACCACCAAAAATAACTCTAAAGCTATGAGTTATGAAGATGTATTAGAAAAGCTAGAAGCTATTAGTATTAAATTAGAAACTTATAATGATTATCCTAAAGGCGCTAGTAATAATGCTAAAAGAGCAATAAAATGGAAAGAAGAAAATGGTACTAGCTGTGGTACTAGGGTAGGCTGGACAAGAGCTGGACAATTAGCTAGAAGGGAAAATATAAGTCGTGAAACTATTGCTAGAATGGCAAGTTTTAAAAGACATCAAAAAAATAAAGACGTGCCTTATAGTGAAGGCTGTGGCGGATTAATGTGGGACGCGTGGGGCGGATCTAGCGGTGTAAACTGGGCAATAAATAAATTAAAACAAATAGATAAAAACAAAAAATAATTATGGCAGATTTAATTACAACAATTACTGAAAGTTTGACTTTAAACGGTGCTGCGAGAGGCACTACAAATACTTTAACTACTACTGGAATAGTAGATGTATATGAAAGAATATTAACGTGTGCACACTCTAATACAACGACTGTATGTACTTTCGCTACTACACCACATACTAGTGCTGGTGCTTTAGATGTAGAAAATACTAAGTATGTACGAGTAACTAATTTAAGCACTACTGAAGATATGAAAGTAGCTTTTATTACTACTAATACTAATTATCAAGTAACCGTTAGAGCTGGTGCTTCACACGTTTTATTTCAAGCAGAAGAAGGTGCAATAGGTGAAACAGACACATCTCCAGCTTTTGGTACTTTGGAAGATATTACTAGTATTCAAGTAAGACCGTCAGGAAGTGCTGATGTACAAGTAGAAGTCTTTGTAGGGCTTGTATAATGGCTACTAGTAATATAGAAAGATATTTAGAAAGTTATGCTAAGCAAGTAGTAAAAGATGCTAAGAGTAATTTGGCTAATAAAAAAGGTGATACTGATTTAGCTAAAAGTATAAAGTTTAAAATGATAAAAAGCACACAAGGTATTAAAATACAATTCTTAATGTCTGAATATGGTGATTATGTAGATAAAGGAGTTAAAGGAAAAGGTGGTGTAATTAAATCAGGTACTACTAAAGGTAATTATGGTGGACGTAGATGGTATACAACTTGGCAAGGTAAAAGAAAAGATAGTCCGTTTCAATTTGGTACTGGTACTGGTGCTAAAGGTGGATTAACTAAAGGTTTATTTAAGTGGATAAAAAAGAAAGGAATTAAAGGACGTGATAAAAAAGGTAGATTTATATCTCATAAAAGCTTATCAATAGCTATGGCTAGAAGTATATATATTAGAGGAATACACGGTATTAGTTTTTTTCAAAAATCTTTTGGTAAAAATTATAAATTCTTTTCTATTGATTTTTTAAAAAGTTTAAATGATGATATTATAGAAAGTATAACAGTTAATAAAAATATATATGGCTAATTTACAACTAGAACAGCAACCTAAGTTCGACCCGTTTCCAGCGGCTCAACCTACTATATTTACAGTAAGTGATAGTACTGTAGTAATAAATCAATCACAAGTTAAATTTATAGCTAATGTATATGTACATAATGATATATCTTCAATAGCTTCTTATAAAGTGGCTACTTTAAAAACTACGCCTAATAATGCTGGAGTAGGTATGTTCGATTTAAGAAGCGTTATAGAAAGTTTTGTAAATACTGATAATTTAGCTAGTGGTAATACTTCTTCTACTGCACCAGTATGGTCAACTGCACCTACTTATAAAGGAGCTTCTTATAGTACTGAAAAGCCATTTCCAATACATTTAATAGATAAATACTCTTTTAATGATAAAACTATTAGATGGCTAACAATAAAATTTGAAATAGAATATTTAAATGGTGGTGGCGACCCGAATAAAGTAGAAACTGATGGTGATACTTTATGGACACCGAACTATTTGTTTTATAATGGTTATTTAGCTCATACTGATTCTTTACGTGGATCTACTTTATCTAACAATTTTGGCTGGGATTTAGAAAAAGCTGGTACTGATATAGTAGGTAATGAATATAATTTTATACAAAATTCTAGCACTTCTTGTTATCTTTCTACTATGCCTACTACATTATATGCTAGATCTGAAGATTATGGCACTCTAGCTACGTTTAATGGTTTAACAAATGCTAGTTTTGAAACAGGTAATACTAACGACCCAGCTAAAAGATATTTTTTTACTCGTATAATTATGTATAATAGTAGTGGTATACAAATAGCTACTTTTACTATAGATAATACTGTAGCGAATGGTGGTAGTGCAAGTAATATAACTGATAATTCTAATGCTAAAATATTATTTAATGGTATATATCCAGCTAATTTAATTAATGGTAGTACAACGTTTTCAAGTAACTTTGCTAATACTAGTTATTATACTTTTCAAGGATTTGATAATGCAAGTAGTGCTATTACTAAATTATATACTGTAAATATTATATGCGATAATGATTTTGGCTATGAAGGTATTAGATTAGCGTGGCTTAATAAATTTGGTGCTTTTGACTATTATACTTTTAATACTAAATCTGTACGTTCTGTAAGTACTAAAAAAACTCAATATACTCAGCTAGAAGGTAGCTGGAATAACTTAACATATTTACCGCAAGGATATAAAGGTGGTGTAAAGAATTTTAGAGTTAATGCTAAAGAAAAAATTAAGCTTAGTACTGATTTTTTAAGTGATTTAGAAAGTGTATGGATAGAAGGCTTATTAAATAGTCCTGAAGTATATATAATAAATAAATCTACAGCTAATGATGATGGTGGTATAATTAATAAATACGTTGAGCCAGTAATAGTAACTACTAGTAGCTTTACTCGTAAGACGGTAGCTAATGATAAAATTATAAGTTATACTATAGATATAGAAAAAAATAAAGATTTAAGGACGCAAGCCGTATAATATGAGTACACAATTAATAGTATATCCACAAGATTATGCTGGTTATTCTTATAATTCAGTATCGGTATTTACTGAATATGTAAGCAATCCTGAATTCGTTAATACAATATTAGGTTATGCTGATATTAATGGACCGGTTAATACACCTCAAACTACTTATGCTTTAACTGTAGCATCTTCACCAATATTTAATGCTGGTGGCTGGTTTGGATTTTCTAGTTTTACTAGTGGTTATTTAAATACTGTAGCTTATCCATTATGGGCGAATGGTCAAATAACTTTAGAATCTTCTGCTACACCTAATGCTAGTCGTAATTCTGTCGCTGGAGTTGCTCAAATGGTAAATGGCTTAACTGTAGGTAATATATATAGATTAACAATAGACCATACTGGATATACTACTTTGCCGGGTATATTTGTAATAGGTGGTACTGGAAATGGTAGTGAAGATTTTATAGGCAATCAGGGTACTCCTACACCTTATGCAATGTCGCCTAATAGTAGTGGAATATCTTTTCAAGATTTTATAGCTACCGCATCTAGTATGCCGTTAGTAATAGCTTATATAGATAATGTAAATAGAACATTCGTAGTTAATAGTATTTCTTTGCAAGAAGCTCCAACGTCTGCACCTATTTCTTATGTAGATTTAAATGATGGTCAAGTTATATGTGATTTATACCAAGAACAAGATATACCATTAACTTTAAGTATTGATGATTTTAAAAATGTAGCAGAAAAGCAACAATCTTATTCTAAAGATTTTGATTTACCAGCTACTAAAAGAAATAATAGAATATTTACGCATATTTTCGAAATAACTAAATCTATAAATAGTGCTTTTGACTTTAATCCTTATGCTCGTACTAAGGCTGTTTTAAAAACTGATGGATTAGTAGTATTTGAAGGCTCTTTAAGGCTTATAGAAATAAAAAATCAAAAAGGTGAAATAAGTTATAATGTTAATTTATATAGTGAAGCTGTAGCTTTAAAACAAATACTAGAAACGAAAACATTTGCTGATATAGATTTAAGTGAATTAAATCATAATTATAATATAAATAATATACAAAATAGTGTTGAAGGTGAATTAGAATTATTAAATAATTTAGCATCTGATAGCTTCGCTTTAGAGCCTACTTTAGCAACTAATGAAACTAATGTATTAAAATATCCTTTTTGCGACTGGACGGGTAATATAAATTGTATAAATGATAAGCCTGAATTAAGTTCTTTAGAAGATGCTTTTAGGCCGTGGATAAGAATTAAATATTTAATACAAAATATATTTAGAAATGCTGGTTATGAATATACGAGTACATTTATAGATAGTGCTGATTTTAAAAAGCTCTATATGGATTTTAACTGGGGTAAAGATAATGGACCGAATGACTTTACTCATACTGGTAGTGCTAATTATCGTGATGGCGACCCAGATTACTTTGCTGGTACTACTAGTACTATCGGTAGTGGTACTGTATGGCAATTTTTACACGAGCCTACAGATACTTTTGATAGTGATACGGGCTGGGATTTAGCTTCTAGTAAATTTACTTGTCAGCAAGATAATACTTTTTATAGCTTAGAATTTCAATTAATAGGGTTTTGGGTAAATACTTCAGCTAAATGGCAAGCTAGGGTAATAAGAAAAAATAATAGTGGTGTATTAGGTGCTGTAGGATCTACTACTGTACTAGCAACTTCAGCTTTATTTCCAGCTTCTAGTACTAATGAATTATGGTATCAACCTTCAATTACTGATGTGCCTTTGCATAAAAATGGAACTGGTAGCGATGAATTATATGTAGAATGGTATAGCGATACAGCTAGTGCTTGTAAGCAAAGAAATTATGTAGGTGGTCAAGCTTCGTGGGTACGTGGTACTGTATATAATAATGCAGAAATAGTAGAAGCGTCAATGTTACAAGCTAATAGAGGTGAACAAAATCAGTGGGAATTTCTAAAAGGTATAATGACTATGTTTAATTTAATAACTATACCCGACCCAAAAAATCCTAATAATATAATTATAGAAACTTATGATGATATTTTCGGTTTATCTACATCTAGTGGTACTACGTTAGCTTCTAGAAATATAGAATACGACTGGACGGATAAAGTAGATCTAGAAAAAATGACTATTAAGCCGATGGATTTAAAAAGAATGGTACATTTTAGATATGAAGAAGATGAAGATGATTATCCGTTTAGCGTTTATAAATTAGCTACTGGTGGTAAATTGTATGGAGAAAAAAAATTAGATACTACTGCTTTAACATTAATGACTGGTCAAATAAGTAATTTAGCTGAAAGTGAAGAAATAATAGCAACACCTTTTGCCAGTACTATTATAAAGCCTATTCACGATAATTTTCCGCAGTTTTATATACCAGTTATTTATGGTAGCGAGAATGGCTGGGAATTTGAAGGTATAGATAATTTACCAAGAATACTTTATGATAATTATAGAAATATAGGAAGTGTATATGAATATGATGTGCCAGGGCAAAATGGCGTTGCTGGTGGTGTAAAGGATAAATACTTATTATTTTCTCATACGAGTGATACACCGGCTGCAAATACTGATTACGATTATAATTTTGGCTGGAATAGTATGATAGGTATAACTAATTCTACGGTACTTAATTTATATAATCTATATCACGCACCTTATTATAATGAATTGTATAATATAGATACTAAAGTTATTACTGCTCAAGTATATTTAACTGCAGCTGATATTAATACTTTCGATTTCAGAAAACAAGTTATGATAAAAAATAGAGCTTATAGAGTAAATAAAATCGATTATAAGCCTAATAGTTTATCTAATGTAGAATTTATATTAATACCGTAATGAGTAAATTTGAAGTAAAATATAAAAATGGATTATCTATAAAGCCTGATGCAGTTAGCGAAACTGGTGTTGTTACTTTTACTGATGGTACTACTACTGGTTTATTAGCTAGTCAGGTAGTATGTGAAGCTTATGGATATAGATATGATAAAACAAGTGGTACTTGTCAAGCTGGTACTTTAATACCTACTGCTAGAAAAAAATTCGCTAATAGGAAAAATAAAGAAACTGGTGTAAATAATACTATAAGAAACTATGCACAAAATAGCTTTATAGTAGGTGAAAATAATATTAATAATGGTGGTAATGCTAATACGTTTATATTAGGTAATAATCACGAAGTAGAAAATACTTTTAATAATTCATCTATATTAGGTGGTGAAAGAGCTATAATAAGCCGTGAAGCTGAAGTTAGTATAGGTGGTGGTGTTCAAACTGTAACAGATAGCACTAGTGCTGTGTCTTTTAATAGTAGAAGGCAAACATCTACTTTAGAATTAAGCTGTGTTACTATAGATAATACCGCAACTAATATGACTATACAAGGTGATGGCTCTAGCTTTATAAATGTAAAAAATAATTCTATTATAGGTTTTGATATATATGTTACTAGACTTGAATTAGGTGGTACACGTGGAGTAGCTGGTAATTACTCTTATAGGAATATTAGAGGTGCTGTAAAAATAGATAATAGTTATAATATGTCTTTCGTTATTGGTTTTGAAAGAAATATAGCAAAAATAGGTGTTAATGGTACGTGTAATATGGTAGATAGTACTACTGGTGGAGTACCTTCAATAACAGTACAATGCACAGATAGAAATACAGTAAATAATTTATGGAGTGCTTCGGTAACTTTACACGAAGTAATTTCAGAAACAACTTTTTAAGATATGAGTAAAGAAATAATAAAAGCTGAAATAGATAGTAATATAGGTGATTTTGCGAAAGATACTGAAAAAGCTGCAAAAGCAACTGGTGATTTAGATAAAGGTGCAAAAAAAGCTAAAAGTGGTATAGATAAATTAAGCTTAGGATTTAAAAGTTTAGTAAAAGCTAGTGGAATTGTATTTTTAATTACTGAAGCTTTTAATGTATTTAAGCAAGTATTAAGTGAAAATCAAAAAGTAATGGATATATTTAAAACAGCTACTACAGCTTTATCTATTGCTTTTAATGACTTTTTCGGTTTTATAAGTAATAATATAGGTACAGTAGTAAATTATTTTAAAGCACTTTTTGAAGATCCTAAAGCAAGTATGGATAAATTTGTTCAAGCACTTAAAGATAATCTGATGGAAAGATTAAATAGTGTAATGGACACATTAGGGCATTTAGGTCAAGCATTTAAAAAAGTATTTGAAGGAGATTTTACTGGTGCATTAGATAGTTTAAAAGAAGCTGGTAAAGAAACAGTAGATATATTTACTGGGGTTGATAATAGTGTAGATAAAGTAACTAAAGTTGTAAAAAAAGCAATACCAGCAATAACTGAATATGTAGTTAGTACTGTAAAACAAGCTGATGCTATCACACAAACTGAAAAAGCAGCAAATAGAGCTGCAGTAGAATTTGCAAAATTAAATGCACAATATTTAAAAGAAGCTGAAGAACAAAGGCAAATACGTGATGATGTAAATGCGTCTTTTGAAGATAGAATAAAAGCTAATACCAAGCTAAATGATATTCTTTTAAAACAACAAGAATTACAAAAAGCACAAATACAAAAACAAATAGATGCGGCTCAAGTCCAATATGATATAAATGCTAGTGAAGAAAATTATATAGCTTTACAAGAGCAAAAAGTAACTTTATTAGAATTAGAAGAAACTATTACTGGACAATTGTCTGAACAAAAGACTAATCAAGTAGCTTTAGAAAATGAATTATTAGCAGCACAAAACGAGATTAGAGCCGAAGGAATGAGTGGAATGGAAAGAGAATTAGCTGATTTAGAAAATGCTTATAAAGAAAAAGTAAAGTTAGCAAATCAAGCTGGTATGGACACTACTGCTATAGATGAAAAATATGCTAAGGATAGAAAGAAAATAGTAATGGCTAATGTAAACGACCAACTGGGTGCTTATGGTAATTTAGCTAGTTCGTTAAGTGCTTTAGCTGGTGATAATAAAGAATTAGCAGCTGCGAGTGCAATTATTGATACTTTTGTAGGAGCAAATAAAGCTTTTGCACAAGGTGGTGTAGCTGGTTTTGTAACTGGTGCTGCGGTAATTGCTTCAGGTTTATCTAATGTACAAAAAATATATTCTACTGATGTAGGTAGTGGTAGTGGTGGTGGTGGTGGTGTAAGTGCAGCTACTCCAGCACCGGTTATGTCTAGTGGTGCTTTTACTTTAGAAGGTGGTGCTGATATAGGTGGTATAGAGCCAGTACAAGCCTTCGTAGTAACAGATGATATGACTAACAGTCAAGATAAACTTGCAACTATTAGACGTAGAGCTACTATCTAAAATCAAATAAATATTAATTTAATCTATTATATAATATGCCGTGTAAAAAATGCAAAGATGGAAAATATAAGTATGGTAATACTGGAGAATGTAAATACGATACAAAAGAAGAATGTGAAAAAGCTAATCCTAAAAAATATAATAAAATGAAACAAGAGCCAAGTCCGTTAGGTAAAAAAACGTATGCTGAATATGAAAAAGAAGTAAAAAATTATAAACAGTTAGAAGAATTAAAATTAAGTAAAGTACATAAGGTAAAACTTTCTAGAATAGATGATATTGAAGAAGTAATTTTTAGAGGTTTAGGTTTATTAGAATTCGTAGAAGAAGATTTAGACCAAGCTTTCGAAAAGTTCATAAGAGCTAAAGACACTGTAAGATTTGATATGAACGATGCTTATACTGAAGGTGAAAGTATGTTAGAAGAATTTAAAGATGAAATTAAAGAATTAGGTTTAGATATACCAGCTAGTGTTAAAGATCTAGAAAAAGATTTAGCAAGATTATCTGATGAAATAGATGAAGCTGAACAAAGAATAAAAGATTTTTAGAATGAAAAAAAAGCCTACTAGAATAGTCGAATTAATAATAGAAGAAGGTAATAAAGAATTAGCTATAGATGCAATAAGCTTAGTATCTGCGCCAGCCATCGAACAAGACTTTGTTTTTTTTGGTAAAGAAAAGCACAATTTAACTTTTGCTAAAGTTGACGAAGAAAAAAGAATGTTAGTGTCGCCCGCTTTAATACCTAATAAGCAAATTTTTAGATATGATCCGCAAACAGATAGTGAATATTATGTTTATTTTAGTCAAGATACCGTTAGACAAGCGTCTGAATTATACTTAAAACACAATAACCACCATAAAGCTACTTATGAACATCAAGAAAGAGTAAGTGGTGTATTTACTGTTGAAAGTTGGATAAAGGAAGGCGACCAAGATAAATCTAAATTGTACGGCTACGATTTACCCAACGGTACTTGGTTTGTTAAGATGCGTATCGATAACGATGAGCTATGGAATAAGATTAAAGAAGGTGAATTACGCGGATTAAGTATCGAAGGATATTTTGTCGACAAAATGCAAAAGATGTCTGAAAAGCAACCTACTAATGAAGAAATACTTAGTGCGTTAAATGAAATAATAAGGAAAATCAAATAAATATAATAATATTCTATTATATAGTATAAACTTAAATTTAAGATAAAAAATTATGGATTTAAAAAAACAAATAAGAGTAGCGTTAGGTTTAGATACTGAAGAAGATTTACAATTAGCTTTTCAGGCAAAGACCGAAGATGGTACTATAATCGTTTCTACGGCCGAGGAACTCGAAAACGGTGTTGACGTATCTGTATTAACAGAAGATGGCACAACGATTAAATTACCGGCCGGTACGTATAAATTAGATACTGGTGTAAGCTTTCGTGTAGAAGAAGAAGGTATAGTTGCGGAAGTTATGGAAAGTGAAACAGAAGAAGAAATAGAAGCTGAAGATGATAAAGAAGAAATGACTGAAGAAAAAGATAGTTATGAAGATGAAGAAGCCGATGTAGCAGACTGGCAAGGTATGGAAAAACGTATCAAAAATTTAGAAGATGCTATAGCTGATATTAAAAAGCAAATAGGTGAAAGTGGTGATGTAGAAGAAATGGCTGAAGAAACTCCTGAAGAAAATACAGTACCTTCTAAAAATCCAAGAACAAAAACTACTAAAACTACAGAAGTAGTAGAATTTAATGCTGAAGAAGAAATAGAAAAATTAAAAGCTGAAAATGAAAAGCTTAAAACTGAATTAAGTAAAACTCCAGCTGATGATCCTATTAATACTAATAAATTTAGTAGTGAAAAAACTGAATTGAGTAAAAAAGATTACAATAAACTTTCTAGACAAGAAAAGTTTTTATATAACCTTAATAAATAATAATAAATAATTAAAAAAAATTAAAAAATGGCGGGATTTACAACAACAAGTAATTTTAGTGGTAAAGCAGCTGGATTTTACATCAGCGCTGCACTAAAAGAAGCTAAATCGTTAGACTATTTAACGATGATAGAAAACATAAAATTTAAAAGCAACATACAGAGAATGGCTGGTGCATCACTAGTACAAGATGCTGCGTGTGATTTTAATGATTCAGGTGATCTAGATTTAACCGAAAAAGTATTAACGCCTAAGAATTTGATGATTAACATTGATCTTTGTAAGCAAACTTTATTAGATAGCTGGGAGGCGTTACAAATGAGAGCTGGTGCTGGAGCACCTCCGCCTCCTTCTTTTGAAGATTATGTTATTTCGTACTTAGGTGAAATTATAGCTGATGGAGTAGAAAATAATATTTGGAGTGGTACTGGTGCAGCTGCGTCGGGTACTTTCTTAGGATTAATGACTGCTACTAGTGGTTTATTATTACCAGCACAAGATGCAACTGTAGTACAATCTTCTGCAAGTGGTGCATTTGATGTAAACAATATTATTGCTAATCTACAAACTGCTACTACTGATTTAGCAACTAATATTTCTACAATATTGAGAAAAGAAGATTTACATATTTATATGTCACCAAAGACTTATAGCTTATATATATCTGCAGTATCTACTTTAGGATATGTTAATGCGTATAATATGAATGCTGATTACGAGCCAGTATTTGAAGGTTACAAAATTGCCGTATGTCCCGGAATGAGAGAGAACGGTTTAGTAATCGCACAAAAATCTAATTTATACTTCGGTACCGACCTTCTAAGCGACCAAACTCGTATCGCTATGATGGATATGGCTAAGCTCGATGGATCGGACAATATGCGTGTTGTAGCGAGATATAGTGGTGGTGTACAATCAGGAGTAGGTGCTGATATTTTAAGAATGCAACACTAATAATAGACTAGAATAACGGAAGTAGTGTAAAAGCTACTTCCTTAACTTTAAAATTTAACAAATGGGCTGTACTGCACTAACAAAAGGACGAGGATTAATCTGCGATAGAATCGCTGGTGGTATAAAATACGTTTATTTTGGAGTTTATGATGAATTTACAAAAGATGCTACAACTGGTGAAGTATTTGGTACTGGTATCGTTACTAGCACTGGTGCTATAACCGATATTAATATGCTATCTGCAAAAGCTTTATATCGTTATACTGTGCCTAGAGGTGAAAGTAGCTTGACCGAAACTATTACGGGTAGTACTGAAAACGGTACTATATTCTATGCACCACAAATTACTTTAAAGCTTAATCAATTATCTACTGCAGACCAAAATCAATTAAGACTATTAGCTTTGTCTAAAGTAGTTGTTTTTGCTGCGTTAAATCAATTGAATGATGCTGGACACCACGTTATAGTTGGAATGGGTTTAAGAAACGGTATGCGTTTAAATAGTGGTACTAATTTAAGTGGTGCTGGATTTGGCGACCACAATGGTTACAGTTGGACACTAGATGGCACGGAAGAAACTCCGATGCAAATAGTAGCTGATTATACTACTGATCCGTTCGATAATACTGCGTTTGATATACCGGGTGGTATTGTAATTGCATAAATTCTAAACACTAAAAGTGTTATTATATATTTTCTTAGATAAAGAGGGCATTTAGTCCTCTTTTTCTTTTACAATACAAATAAATTAACTGTTTTTCTATTATATTATATGATACACTTAACTTTAAGTAGTCCTGAAGCTGAAAATATAGTTTATATATCTACTGAAGATAATAGAATAGATACTGGTGCTTTAGATAGTCAAATACGTTATTTATTTGAAATAACAAATGATATGGGTACTACTTATAGTAAGCCTTATATATCACCTACTGAATATGTACAAGAACAATATACTTATCCTATTAAATATACTATAGCTGATAGATATAATTCTTTTACCTTAACAGCTGTAAACGGTGTAAGTACTAGTAATATTTTTGCTGGTAAAGTTGGCTCTATACCTTTAGGTTATTATTATTATAAAGTTTATGAATGCACTACTACATCTACTAATACTTTAGCTTATAATTCTACTACTATGCCTATAGACGCTACTGGAAGAATAGGTAAAGCTACAATTAGGTCAGGTAGTGCTACTGGTACTGTATTAGCTACTACTATTTTAACTAATGCTAATAAAGTATCTAATTTAAAAATAAGTGATCTAGCTACTGGTACTTATTATTTAAGATTACAAAGCTCAGCTGGTACTTATATTAATAGTGCATTAACAGCTCTAGGAATAACACAAGTACAAGCACAAAGTGATAATAAAAGATGGCTAGAAATAACTGATGTAGCTGAACATTCTACTGGAATGACTATTACCATTAAGAGTGAATGTCCGACTGGATATTCTTATGAATTTGATAATGGAAGTGGTGCTTATCAAAGTTTAGTAGAAATAACTAGTAAGCCACAAACTAATACTATTACGTTAGCTTATGCTACTGATAGCTCCCCGACTTTAAGATTATACGATAGCTCTAATGGACATTCAGGTAGTGGCTCGCAAGTATGGGGTGCTAGTAATGGACGTGAATTTTTAGTACCTAATCCTACTTTTCCGTATGGCTCTATGACTTATACAGCGTGGAATCCTGAAATGATTAATAGTGGTGGTACTGTAGTTAGTAAAGGCTCTTTTTATTATGATGTAAGATATGGTAGTACGGCTAATGATAGTACACAAGAATTTTATTTAGTACAAGGTGAAGTAGCTCAAGGAAAATTATATATAACACAAGGTACTGAAGATATGAAAGAAATTAGATATAAAGAATACGAAGAAACGCAAACACAAGACTACGTTTATAATAGTAGTTATGATTAATTTTTAAAAATAAAAAAATGATAGAAAACGTACAACAATTATTAAAAGAACAATTAGGTAAAAATGGTAGTACAGAAATATTTACTACTGCAGCTCAAACTAGTAAAGACTGGTATTGCGTTTATTTTCCAGTAACTTCTGTAGTAAGTGCAATTACTGTAGCTGATGCTAGTGGTGAAAGTGCACTGCAAACTACTTTACCAGCCGGAACAACTTTATTTATGAACGTAACCGCAATAACTTTAGCTAGTGGTATTGGTATAGGTTATTATGAAGGTACTACAACATAAGATATGTTAGGATTAAAATTAGGTAATAGTTTAAATACTAGTAAAACTGGATATAATATTTATTCAGTAGATTTTAATGGTACTGATGAATATATAGATATAGGTGAAAGTAAAGGGTTAATTACTGGTCAACGTGGCTCTTGTAGTGTATGGTTTACTATAGATAGCACTAGTACAAGTAGTACTATATGGCAAGCTAGAGTGGATAGTAATAATTACGTTAATGTATTTTATCATAATGGTAGTACTGAATTAAGAATAGCTTATAGATTAGGCGGTAGTACTAAATTAGCTTCGCATACTGTAGATTTTGAAGGTGATGGTAATTTCCACCACGTTTTAGCTACTTGGAGTACTACTAGAATACAAATATTTGTAGATGGTACTTTACAAGATACTAATACTTTTACTGGTACTTTTACTGGTACTTTTGCTAATTCTATGATAGGTCAAAATACTTTAGATGGTAATTATTTACACGGAAAAGTAGCACACTTAGGATTATTTTCAAGAGAAATGACTATAGCTGATGTATATGTAGCTGGTCAAGAGCCTAAAGACTTAACTAATGTAGAATATCTTGAAGCCTATTATAAATTAGATGCTGGAAGTGGTGTTGTAGCATTTGATGGTAGTGGTAATGATAATAATGGTACTTTAGAGAATACACCAACGTGGAGTAGTGACGTACCTTTTAAAGCTGATTAAATGAATTATACAATATTAAATACTGAAGAATTAAATACGGTTAATTTTAGTGAAGTAAATGAAACTTCTGAAGATACTTTACGCTATAATAATGCCGGTACAGAATTTTTGCTTAAATTTGAAGGTGATACACCTACTTTTTTAGAGGGTAAAACATTATATGATTATGATGGTATAATGGCAATATTAAATAGTCCAGAATGGACGCAACTAACAGATTAATATGAAAGAAATAATTAACATTGATTTAGGTGTACAAACTTCACCACAAGTACAAGAAGTACGTGGAAAAGATTATATAGAATACGGTGATAGTAGTGGCGATTGGCGTAACCTATATCCACAATTTTTGATAGACTTGTATTATAACAGTTCTACAAATGCAGCGATTATTAATGCTACTAGTGAAATGATAGCTGGTGAAGATATAGTAATAGATGATGAAAATGAACGTGATTTAGATGCTGTAGTTAAGCTAAAGCAATTTATGGCTAATGCTAATTCTAATGAAACTTTACACGAATTAATTAAAAAAGTAGCTTTTGACTTTAAGCTTCAGGGTGCTTTTGCGTTAAATGTTGTATGGTCAAAGGACCGTACTCAAATCGCTGAAATTTACCACGTTCCGGTAGAAAAAATACGAGTAGAAAAGCCTGATGTAATGGGTAAAGTAAAAGGTTATTATATTAGTAGCGACTGGACTAACACTAGAATGAATAAGCCGTATAGAGTACCAGCCTTTAATGTTAATGATAGAACAAGTGCTAATCAAATCTTATATAGTGGTTTATATTCTCCTAATATGAATTGCTATTTTACACCTGATTATTTAGCTGGTAATAACTGGAGTTTAATCGATCAAAAGGTGTCGGAATATCATCTTGCGAATATCTCGAACGGCTTTAGTGGATCTTATTTTATATCCTTCGCGAACGGAATTCCGACGCAAGAAGAAAGATTACAAATAGAAAATAGTTTAGCTGAAAAATTTACTGGTGAAAAATCAGCTGGACGTTTCGTTTTAACTTTTAGTGAAGATAGAAATAGAGTACCTGAAATAACACCTATATCTGTAAGTAATGCCGATAAGCAATATTTAGCTTTACAAGAGCTTCTAGTACAAAATATTTTAACTGCACATCGTGTAACCAGCCCGATGCTGATGGGTATAAAGAATGATACTGGATTAGGCTCAAATGTAGACGAGCTTAATGCAGCCGGAAATTACTATCTTAACACAGTCTGTATGCCGTACCAGTTGCATATACTGAAGGTGCTTAGAAAGTTATTTAGGGTAAACAATATGGATATGCCTATAAGCTTTGTACAACTGAAGCCTATTACTTTAGACTTTACTAGTGAAGATTTAAAAGATGTAATGGAAACAGATGAAATACGTGAAGAATTAGGTTTACCACCTTTAAATGAAGAAGTAGAATTAAAAAGTAATTTTTCTAAAGTAGGTAGTATGGTAACAGATGGAAAAGAAGGCAAAATAGATTTACCGTTATATGATACTAAAGAAGAAGCTATAGAAAAAGCTAAAGAGTTAGGTTGCAGCGGTTTTCACGAACATTCGTTAGATGGTAATACTGTTTATATGCCGTGTGAAAATCACGAGCAAATAACGAGCCTGAACGACTGTAATTGTAAAGAAGAATTTATTACACCTAATCCGTGTCAGAAAGGTTATGAAGCTATAGGTACTAAAATTAAAGATGGACGTGAAGTGCCTAATTGCGTACCAATTAAAGCTGAAGAAGTAAAAAGATTTTCTAATAAAACAGCTTTAGAAGAATTTATACAAGATTTTGGTGAAGATTTAAGTGAATATGAATTAGTAGATGAAGAAGTAGTAGATGGTGAACATACTGATTTTGATTTCGAAAAAGTTATAAATGAAGTAGCTAATGAAAAAATAGAATTAGCTAAGCCTATAAAAGCTAAGCCTAATATTATTACTAAAGATAAAAAAGCTAAAGATGATGAAGGTACTTTTATAGACCAAGATGGTGTAAATAAATCTTATAATAATTATTATAAAGTTAGATATGTTTACGCTACTGATAATTTTTTAACTAATAAATCAGGTACTAGCCGTGATTTTTGTCGTTTAATGGTAGATAGTAAAAAAGTATATAGAAAAGCTGATATATTAAATGCTAATAGCTTAGAATTAAATCCAGGTTTTGGTCACTATGGAAAAGAACGATATAATTTGTTTTTGTATAAGGGCGGGCCACAATGTCGGCATTTTTGGTTAAGGCGCATCTACAAGACTTCTTTAAGAAATGCTAAACAGCCTATAGATGATAGTCAGATAGTAAGTGTTACTAAAGCTAGAAGTGAAGGTTTTACTGTAAAAAGAAATGATAAGCTGGTAGCTATTGCACCACAAAGAATGAAGAATAATGGATATTATAATTAATAAGATATGACACAATACGTACTCCTAATAAGTGAAAACGTGCTGAAGCAATCGACTGCAATCAATATGAATGTCGATGTAGATTTTTTACTTCCGTATGTTAGACAAGCTCAAAAGCTTTATGTCGAGCCAAAGCTCGGTACTGATCTATACGATAAATTACTAGCTGATGTATTAGCTGTAAATTTAACAGCTGATTATAAAAAATTAATAGATGATTATATAGCACCTATGCTTTCTAACTGGGCGTTTTATCACTGCGTACCTTTTCTCAGATTTAAAGTAGAAAATGGCAATATATATAGTAAAACTAGCGAAACTGGTACAGCTTTAAGTACTGAAGAAGCTCAACATTTACGTGAAGAAATAAGAAATACAGCTGAATATTATACTGAACGATTAATAGAGTATTTAAGATATAATACTTCTAAATATCCTGAATACGGTACTGCAACTGATGATGATATACCAGCTGATAAAAATGCGTATTATGCTGGTATGAATTTAGAAAAGCCAAGACAAAAAGGTACTGATATAACATTAAGAAATTTTTTAACTCCTGATATATCTTATTAATGAAAAAACATTATAAAGTAAAAAAAGCTAATAAAATAAAATTAAAATCTTATTTAGATAAGAATAACAATAAGAAGAATGAAAGAAATACAAGACACTGCTCAAGTAGCAATCGCTAATGGTACGGCTATAGGTATATCGTTAGTAGAAGTTAATGAAATACTAACTTTTATCTCATTGAGTTTAGCAATAGTTTTTTCTGTTTATAAGTTTATAATGTATGAAAAAAAGAAAATTAAATAGTAAAAATCCACGTTATAAAAAAGATAGTGGTGATAAAAAAATTGATGTAGTAAAAAAATTTATACACGAAGTTAAGGGTGTAAAAGTTTATACTGTAAATTATTTAACATAAAAAAATAATTTGAAACAAATTTTTTTCTGTACTCTAGTAAATCGATGCAAAATATTTTTTAATACTAATATACTAGAACGTACAGATAACGTCTTAAAACGACTTAAAATGGCTAATACACTTAATTTAAAACACTTTAAAATAGAAGAATTTGCTAGTCCTGATGAAGCTGGAAGTGGTGCTAAAATGGATAAAAAATTTTTAGAAAAGTTAGATTATGCTCGTGGTAACGCTGGCATACCTTTTAAAATTAATAGCGGTTATAGATCTGAAAATTATAATGATAATGTATTAGGTGCTCGTGTTGGAAGTAGCCATAAAAAAGGTTTAGCTGCAGATATTAGCTGTATAGGAAGTCGTGATAGAGCTTTAATAATTAAGTCTTTATTAGACGTAGGAATTAACCGTATAGGTATTGGTAAAAGTTTTGTACATTGCGATGTCGATAAGTCAAAAGATGCTGATGTTTTTTGGCTCTATTAGGCATTAACTTTATATATTAATTAAAATAAAAACAAATGAATGAATTATTAAAAAATTTTTTAATCGGTAAAATTTTAAAATCTCGTAAAGTATGGTACACTTTAGCTGGAATATTAGTACAGCTACTTCACGAACAATTTGGTTTGAATCCTGAAGAAACACAAGCTATTCTTTACAGTATTATTGCATTAGTAATAGGTCAAGGTATTGCAGACAGTGCAAAAAAATAATAGATTTAGATTAAAGCCACACGAGATACTCGCTTTAAATAAAATGCGCGGTGTAGATGTTAGAAATGTTTTAATCATTGGCGATTTACATTGTCCGTTTGATTTAGACGAGTATCTTGACTGGGTTTATGAACAATATGAAACGTATAACTGTAATCAAACAATATTTATAGGCGACATAATCGATAACCACTACAGCTCTTATCACGAAACTTCAGCTGATGGTTTAGGTGGTGCTGACGAATTAGAAATGGCTATAGAACGTTTATCTAGATACTATAAAAAATTTCATAAAAAAGGTACTAAAGTAATTATTGGTAATCACGATAGAATGATTATGCGTAAAAGTCAAACTAGTGCTATACCGTCTAAATGGATCAAGTCTTATAAAGATGTATTAGAAGTGCCGAACTGGGAATTTGTAGAAAGATATGAACAAGATGGTGTACAATATATTCACGGTGAAGGTGGTACTGCTCGTAGTAAATGTCGTGCTGATATGATGAACACTGTACAAGGACATTTACATACTCAATGTTATACTGAACACTATGTAGGTAAGAATTTTCGTATATTCGGTACTCAGGTAGGTACTGGTATAGATTTTACGCAATATTCGTTTGCCTACGCTAAAGCTGGTAAGAAGCCAGCGATCGGCTGTGCTGTTGTTTTAAACAATGGTACGTTGCCTATCAATCTTCTTATGCCTTTATGAAGCCTAAGCATCAACTTCCTTTGATGATAATATGGGCGTTTGTCTTAATTATATTAGCTTCTTTTATATAACCTTTTTAACATATATATTGTTAATAACTTATTAACTTTTTTTGTTGATATATATATTTTTTTATATCTTTGCTGTATTAATAATAAAAAAGAATATAAAAATGGAAAAAATAATTAGTGGTATAAAGTTTACACCTTCGCAACAAAAATTGATTAATAGATTTAAAAGAGGTGATAAATTATGTTTAGTAAATGCACATTATATGAATGGTGGAGAGCTTAGATGGAAGTGTGAAGGTAGTGATTATTTAGATTATGCTGGTAGGGTTTATAGAGCGTACTGTAATTTACTATGGAAAATTAAAAAAGCTAAAGGTGAAAAAGCTTATAAAAAGTTTAATGATTATGTTAGAATTAGTAATAGTAGAAGTGCTGTAGAATATGTACCTTTTAATTAATAAAAAAAAAAGAAAAATGAAAAAAAATTATTTTAAAGTTATCAATAGAGTAACTAAAGAAGAAAGAATATTTAATTCTGAAGAATTAGATACTTTCTTTAAAGCTGAATATTGTAAAGAAACAAATAAAATTAATTATAAAAATAGATTTATAGACTATGCTATAAGTAGTTTAGATGATTATGATTTTTTATATAAAATTTTATTTGCTGTAGTAACTGTAGCTTTTGTAGTATTAACTTCTAAACTTATTATGATATGGATATAAAATGCGAACACTTTACTTTTTATAATGATGGTGCTATTTATATTAATAAGCAAAGAACGACTGGACGTAAACAATATGAAGATGTACCTGAATTAGCTGAATTATCTATTACTGTAGTAGGTACTAAAGAACAAATAGATAAAGCTTTAGATGATTATACTAAAAAGCACGATTTATGTCTAGATGAATCTTATGATATTAAAGTAGAGCCTGAATTTTTTGAAGATGGTAGAATGAATTATCATTATTTCGGTGAAGAAGTAAATGAAAAAACTAGAATAAAACTAGAAAAATATAAGAAAATGTATATAGAAAATAACTGTAAAACTTTATATTTATAATTATGAAAAAAAATATGTTTGTAATATCAAAAAGAATGAACGACATTAATACTTTTCAATGCTGTGATGGTGAAGTATATTTAAGAGGTACTGATGAAGAAGGTAAAGATTTTATGATCTGCTATGATG
>Ga0208666_1000306_pt1 | contig 24650 bp, 16 predicted proteins | sample 5B_taG_FD_184078 | JGI IMG/M metagenome (GOLD analysis project Ga0208666, IMG submission 184078) | Marine viral communities from the Subarctic Pacific Ocean - 5B_ETSP_OMZ_AT15132_CsCl metaG (SPAdes) (version 2) | ecosystem: Environmental > Aquatic > Marine > Oceanic | place: Pacific Ocean...
GTTATTTTGTCGTACACCAGTTGAATTAAATAACGCATGTATTGTACCATTTGAATAAGTACCCTCCATATCAAAACCATTCGTAGCCCCAGCTGCACTTGTAAATAAATTAGTTATTGCATTAGTTAGTGTAGAACTTTTTGCAAAAACAGCTTTTGCTGTATTACTTGCGGCTGTACACGCATCACTATTTATAGAACCACCACTAGCAAATGTATTAGCAACTGATACATATTGTGATACTGTAACATCTGTAGTTGGAGAGGATATTATTAATGGACTTGTTCCTTGTATTTCGACTGTATATTTATTTGTGCCCGCAGTTGTTTGAACATTATCTGTAGCTGTTGTGCTTGTTGTTGTTGCAACTATTGTTGACGGAGTACTACCATCTGTACTTTTTCTATATATATAAGTAAGTGTTGCGCCTTGTGGAGTAAACGAAGGTGTTGCTGTTAAAGTTACTTGTTCCCCTGCAAACGCACTAGATGTTGAAACTGCTAACGATACTGTATTCGGATTTAATGATAAACAACTACCTGAATTAGCCACTGTTCTAAGGACTGGTGTTGCGTCATATTGGCTTTCTTCTAAATTTAAGTCTATTGCTTCAACAACCCAGTAATTTTTACCAAATTGAGCTACTAAATCTCCTCCTGCTGTGTCTGTAAAACTTACAACTTTATTAACAGCTATGCCTGTTACTGATGCTAAATCCACAAAAAAGAATTTATCATTATTAGCATTATCACACGATGAAGCTCTTATACCCATTGTTCCTTCATCCCCATTACAAGCCACGTGAGCTTGAGGAATACCTCCACTTGATATTAATCTATTATTAGTTCCGTCTGAATATGTACCTTCTTGAAAACCTGTTGTGTCGCCTAAATTATCTATAGCAAATCTAGTTGCTGCTGTAAAAGATCCATTACCAAATATATTTAATAAAGAATCAGATGTACATGCTGAACCATTTCTTGAAGTACCTGTAATAAATTTTAAATTATTATGCGTTGTCCAAGCAGACCAAACAATATTGTGCTCATTAGTTGAAACAGTAGTACCATTAACTTTAACTTTATAGTATATTGTATCAGCAATAGTTTCTGTTGTTACTAAAGTTGCACTATTAGCGCCTGCAATTGCATTGCTTGATGATGGAGTAAACCCCGAGGACGTAGCTTTATGCCACTGATATGAAGTTATACTGCCTGTTGTGTTTGCAGTTAATGTTATATTATCCCCTAAAAATCCTGTTGCTGCACCACTAATTATTACAGCGGCTGATTGAGGCGCTTGTATTCTAGCTGATTCTGGTTTTTGAGAACATAAACCACTTGTTATAGTGGCTATAATATTAGCAGATTGATTTGAATAAACATCCGGACCCGCTGCTAAAGCACTTTTAGTCGTATTAACAGAATTAGACCCCCCAGCAGATCCAATACCAATGTTACCACTATCTACTTCTAATTTTATAGTATCCCCATTTGCATAATCTGTACCACTAAAAACTCCTGTTAAAGGATAATGGTCTGTATCATATGCTCCAACCGTTAATGAAAAAGCACAACTACCAAAAGCCGCAGTTGCTGATTTTGTAACTGTTATAGTTCCTGAATTTGTATAACCACTTCCTGGTATATTAATTGTTGCTGTATAATTATTTGTTCCTAAGCTATATGTAGCTGGTGAAAAACTAGCTATAGTACCCACGCTAACTGATCCTGTTACAGATGCCCCAACTATTCCACTATTTATTGATAAGTTTGCAATTGCTTCTGTAAATTCTACATTTGTATCCGTACCAGTTGCGTTTGCTATACACGTTATATTTGAGCCTGTATTAGCGAATCCAGCAGGAACTAATATAGTCGCACTATATTCTGAAACGCCTGAAGCTAATGTTGATGGCGTAATGCTTACTATTGTACCAGATGATACAGAAGCTATTCCTGATACGTTTGTTCCAGTTGCCGAGTTTGAAACTGAAAAATTAGCATCAGCACAACTAAATACAATTGATCCACCAAAAGAAGATATACTACCAAGCCCTTGAATTGAAAAGTCTTTTAATCTTGAAGATAATTCTGCACCTGTAAGCTCATTAGATTGTTCATCTAATTTTGTATTAATACCAGATATTAATCCATAATATTTACCTTCCTTTTCAACAAATTCTAATATTTGTCCATCTTGTAAATCTGTATTTATAATATCTTTTTGATCAGTTTCAGTAACCCAGCCTGAGGTTCCTTCGTAACTTAAATTTTTAAAGTTTTTAATTGCAGAAGGATCTTGGTTAAAGATTAGCTTAATCCCTGAAGGGCTAAAAATATCGTAAAAAGTATTTCTAGGTCGAGATGCTACATGATGCAAATAAAATTGTCCAGCGTAACACGTATAATACTTACCATTTAAAGAAACTCCTGAGTCTGGTAAAAAAGATAATCTTGAAACCCATCCATCCACATTTTCTTTAAAGCCTATTGATGATCCATAAGAATTTAAAGACAACACATATTGATCTGAATAAACATCATAGCTTCCTTGTATTAGCCCTGATTCATTTGGTAAACTATCTCTAAAAAAACTTGACATGCCTTTATCAGATATAACTGATAATCCTGAATTTGTGTTAGTACCTAATAGTCTTATTACCGCACCCCTTGCTTTATCAACAAAATAACTATAATACCCATGCGAAGCAAACGACTCAGGATTTTTAGATATACCATATTCACCATTAAAAGGTATAGCTGTATTTAAAACGTTTTCATTAGCAACTAAGTTTATATTTCCGTCTGCATTAAACAAAGCATCTTTGTTGGCCATTACTCTTAATATCTTATCTTCACATAAAGCAATTATATCTGTATTTCTTGTATGTAATTTTTGTATACTACCGTATTCAGGGTTTAGTTCTTTAGTTATTTTTAAAGCTGGATTAAAATCATTTAATTTATTCACACCGCTTTCAGCATTAAATACACCTGAAAATATTAATGAGCTTTTTTGATGTCTTTCTGAATAGTCCTCTGTTGTAGTAGTTGAAACTTTTACACCCGCGTCAATTCTATCTTCATTAAAATCATCATTTATAACACTTGATTCTATTCCATTACCCATAATGTAAGCATTATTCCATGATAACGAATCTACATTTACCCCCCAGTCTTTTATATCAAACTCTTCCGCTGTTTCATAATATATATCTAATACTTCATCTTCAGGTATTGTTTCAAATACAGCGGGGCTTGAAGTAACAGTTATAGTATTTTCAGTCGCATATTTCATGTAAAAAGCTGAAGCAAAATTATTAGTATCTATTTGTACCCACACATCTGTTACAATAAAACCACCTGTATCTGTATAATCCCCAGTCCAACCTGATAGTTTCCCACTGTCGGGTATTACTTCAAAATTACTAGGGCCTGAACCAGTATCCCCCGCAGTATGATTAAATGTGTATGCTGTTGAAATACCATTGGTTGTGCTTGTTGACCTTGATCCTATTTGATCAGCACTGGTGGTAAATGTATTGAACATTTCAACCGTAGAACTTCTAGTTAATTCATAAATTACACCATTTTGAAAATAATATTCAACATGAGTTTCTTCTCCTCTTTCAGGAATAAATGCTTGCCCTAAAAACAAAGCTTGAGCTGGTACAGCACCATCATCTTCATCAACTTCTTTCCAATTTTCAGTACCTCTTTCTATAAGTGTGCTTTTACCTGCTGTTCCTTGATTTGCAAAAAGATGAGTATCTATTATTGATGTCTTTTTTATTTTAATAAAAAACTTTCCATCGAATGTTTCAGGTGAGTCAATATTTAATGGCTTTTCCTTTTGTATATCTAATATTTTAAATTTGTAGGTTAAAGGTGTTGTTTCAGGGCTTGTTGTTGCGTCATTATAATTTAATATAGTATTTGAGTTTAATGATTTTTTAAACATCATATACTCACCTTCTTTTACTTTATTAATTTCATAAGAAGGCACAACTAACCAACAAGTACCCGCTTCCTCTTTATCCTCTCTTGCAGTTTCAACTATAATATTATCATATTTGTTTGAACTAGATTTAATATAGTATTTATATTTTTTAATTCTTCCAGAACCAATAGCATTTTCAGAATTATCAGCGTTAACTTTAACATTGTTTTTATATGCTCCTAAGGGAACATCTCCCTCCATTTGTATTTTAAATTTTGTTCCTGCTGTTCCTCCTGTATCAAACGGTATTTTTTTTGTACCACTTTTAGCACCACCTCCCGCTGTTACAACAGGGGATTGTCTACCGTATTCGTCTTCAAATACAACACCTATTTCATATTCTCTACCGGATTTTACTGTTCTAGTGTCTAATGCTGACGACGCGGCCGCGCCTATTGCGCCGGATTGCGGGGTTGTAGTAGAAGGTATTGGGAATTTTCTAGTTGCTTCAGAGGCTAAAGCAATTCTGTTCGCTACTTCAATACTTTTAAAAGCTGGAGTAAAATCATTTATTGTTAAACCATCTTTGTAATTACCAAATACAATTCTATTACCAACAACATCAACCGCTTTTGCTCTAAATGGCACATTATCATAAGCCCTAAATAATTCATTATCTGATAAAACACTTTTTTTAACTGTTTTACTAATATCAAATCCGCTTTCATTAGCTGTTTTAGCTTCCGCTTTGCTTAAAACACCATATACATATATATTAGTATTATTAGATTCTTTATATACTATTTCAATAGATTTTAAATCATTACCAGATGTATCAAAATTAAATAGCTTAGCGCTATTAATATTATTTTCCATTTGGCTATTAAATCCTGAATCAATATCGTATGAATTTGTAGTATTCGGTAAAAATACAGGTTGTGTAAAAGGGGATATTGGGGAGCATTGATTATTACTAAATTTAAACCTATATGCAAACCTAACAAATTTATCTTTATAAATAGCATCTTCATTTTTTGTAACCACAGAAAGTTCAATTTGTACTGCGGGAGCTTTTGAAGGTTTTTTCTTAATTAATGCAATATCACTTTCAACAAATCTTTCTCCATTTAATTTACTTGTAGTATCAAAGTCAGTTGCACTATAATCAGCATCAGTTAAAAAATTCGATGTATCCGAAATATTAATAATTTTTGGTTCTGAATTATTATCAGTAAATATTAAAAAATCATTAAAAATACTTATACCAGTTATTTTTGTTACCCCCTCAAAATCTAACACTTTTGTGCTTCTATTATCAATTATTAAAGGCCTTGTGACTTCGGTGCTTTGATCAAATTCAAATATACCATGTATAGATGTTCCTTTAAGAAATATATATATTTTTTCTGTTTCAGGATTTTCAATAGACCCTAAACAAGTACCCCCTAAAGAGTGTGACCATTTAATTTGGTTACCTAATATATTTTGCACAGTTCCAGAATCATCACCTTCTGTACTAGATATTTGTATATTAGAAGCATCCCTGTATTCACCATCAGGCAAAAGTCTCTCGTCGAGGTCTGTATTCATTCTTCCCCTAAGGAATGTTTTTTTGATTTCTGGCATTTAATTAGTGTTTAAGATGCTTAGACTTATTTCTCATTATTTGAGAAAGCTCATTTAATTTAATATTTGATAATCTTAATTTAGCATTACGCATTGCTGCTCTTCTTTCTCTTCTAAATCTATTTACAATATATTCAGGAACGTTTGCTTTTGCGGATAATATAGCGTGTGCTACATATTTATAAACAGCTTCCTCAGCCATTTTGTGTATTTTCATTTCCGCATCAGTACCAAGCCCATCTGATACATAATGTAATAATAAGTTTTTACCAGAAAGGTTGCTACTAAATCCAAAATTACCATTTGCTTCATCGTGTATAAATACACCATTTACTTGTAAATTTTCAGGACTACTACCATATCTTCTACCATAACCTATTATACTATCACTGTATGTTGGGTTTTGTGCAAAATAATCTTTTGAGCTTGATGATCCAAGCGAAGGATTTGTTTCAATACCTTTAAAACTTTGAGTAATTTCAGGCTCTGCTAATAAAAGAGAGTTATCATTATCATATAGGTAAGTAGCATCTGTATCTTGTAACGCTGATTTTGACGGCCTAGATGTTTGACGAGCAGGATATATTGGTCTTTCAAGACCATTGTCATCTGCCCATGCTAATTTAACATAATTAACATAATCTTGTGGCACTGGTAATGTTAAACTTGCAGGTATTGTTACTTCAAATATTTTTTCTACTCTGCTTATATCGTAACTAAACTCTTGTATTGCTCTTTTACAGTGAAATAATACATCTAGCTTTCTTGCATTGTCTATAATTTTGCCATCTCCTATATAAGATACCATAAAGTTGTTTACTATGTTATCTAACGATATATATTTATAATTACCTGTATTTTGGTTTTCTAATAATACTTTTATTATTACCCCATTGCCTGGAGCTGTAGTAAACGTTATAACTCCTGTACTTGAATTATAGCTGTGTAAATCATCATCTACTTCTAATCCATCAAGAAACACTCTAAATTTTGATTCAGCTGTCGGCAGTGGTGTAAACGTTAATGTAAACGTAGTATCGCTTCCATCACCTGTAAAAAGCTGTTCGCCTTCGTAATATTCTCTTTCGCTTTGTGTTATTAGTCCCATTTATTAAGATTTTTCTTGTTGTATTTTTTTAGTTTCTTTTGCGTCTGCTAATTGAGCTATATCTGCCGATTTAATACTTAGTCCAGCATATAACAATATTTTAATAACAAGATTAATTTCTTCAGAATCGTGAAGTTCTGGATCTGTTGAATTACTTGCATCATATAAAGCATTACCAACAACTATTTGAGAAGACCAAGCTATTGATTTAGGTTTTCTAATATATGTAGCTGTTATAAGTGAAGTTATAGTACTAGGATATACTACTATGCTCCATACTGATGAAGTAGTTTGTATATTCTGCGCATAAACGGGATTAGTTGTTGTTGGTGCTGTTAAAGGGGAAAGTGTGTATTCTAATAAATTCTTTTGATCTATTTCTTCAACAGGTGTTGTGCTATTATATATTACTGTTCCTAATTTATGTAAATCAGTTGGCATTGTAAAATAGCTTGTTACATATGAAAGAGTAGCTGAGGTTTTAAACTTGCTTATTCTTTCATTAATAGTTTTTACTAAGTTGCTATACTCAGTATCTTTTTTTGGCAGTCTTTCATATTGATTTAGGTCAAAGAAATACTGTTCGAATATTTCAAGCTGTGCTTGATTAGCGAATAAATTAAATTCTTGTGGTGATATATATCCACGATTTTCTTTGTTAAGAATAGCCTGTACTCTTTGATAAACTGTGTCTATGCTAATTGCCATATTTTTTTTATTATTATAATATAAGGCCACAATTACAGTAGCCCTATACTATAATTATGACTTATTTAAGTCTTTTTTCAATTGCATCGTATATTTCAATTCCATCATCGGTTTTGAAAAACGCTGCTAATGCACTATATGGATTTTCTTCGTATGGTACTGTAACTAATTTTTTATTTGTTGCGCCCCATGTAAAAGTTCTTTGATCAGCTGATAACTTTATAATAGCCGCTTCAACTGCTCTAATACCCATATTTCTAATATTGATGTTTTCGTCATTCGCTAGTTCTAAGAATAGAATAGGATCTCTCTTTGCAATATTAATCAAATCACGTCTAAGCTCCTTAGAAGTCATCCTAGATGCCTTATTTCCAGCCTCAGTACGTACTATTGCCTCTATCTGGTCAATTTCCATACTCATTGCTGCATTTAAAGCTTCAATTTCTAATTCCATCATATCTAACTCATCTTCAGCTTGTGTTTCTGGATCAAATTCAAAAAATAATGAATTTCTTTGAGGGTGATATAATGATAAAAGTTTTTGTAATGTTTGTTTTCTTTTAGGAACTGTTAATGTTCCGTCTTCAAACGTTATGTGTTCTAATTTAGCTACTCCTTTAAATTCATCAACAAATGGTGTTTTTTGATTTGTTGTATATTTAAGCTCTCTTTCATATCCTTTTTCTTCATCAAAATAAAATATGTTAGAACTTTTTACTGTATATGTTAAAGGTGCTAAACCATCTTTAAGGGAATAAACCCTGTCTTTTACAACCCAAGAAGGTTTTGTTTCTTTTGGTTGTTCAACTACTTTTTCAACTGGTTTTTCAACTACAGTTTCTTTAATAGGTTTTGGTGCCTTTTCGGCTTTTGTTTTTTGTGTCATGATATAATATAATAAAAGTTAATAAAAAGTAAAGTCAGGGCACTAATACAATGCCCTGCTCTACTATGAAAAATTTAAGAAGTTAATAACATAAAGTTATTAGCACCTTGAGTAATTAAACATCTTTCTGATAGGTAGTGAACCTCCATTGCATCTAGATCTGATGTGATGTTACCACCAACAGAACCAGTTGTCCAAGATTTCATTTTTCTATCATCAGCTTGTGAAGCTCTATATCTAACGTGTAAGAATGGTCTTTTAATGTTTTTACCAAGTGTTTGGTCATAAACAGTAGATGTACCTGCTGGTACAATAACTCCTCTTATATCGTTTTCAATAATACCTCTTGTTGATGCATCATTTAAGTATTTCCAGTCAGTTTTGTAGAAGTCATAAGAACCTCTTCTAAACCCTGAAAAACCTAAGTTAAGCGCCATATCCTCACTGTTAGAGAATACACCGTAAGATGTACCACCTGCTCCGTAAGAATTTTGAGTTGCTAGCATATCATCAATCGCTAGAGATACTTCTCTGTTGATAAATAACATGTTTTCTTCGATTGCACCTTGAGCATCAAACTTCTTAAGTATGTTGTCAAAAGAACCTAAGTCATCTGTTGGAGATGTACCTGCAATACCAGTAGTAACGTGACCTCTTGCAGTAATTGCTGCAAAAAGACCTTCAGTTCCTGCTGTTGCTTCTGCTCCAGCTGTACCTAACTGAGAGTCCACACCACCAGCTGCTGCTGCTAGTTCACCTTCAATCATTGCCATTTCAAGGTTGTCCTCGAATCTTGTTCTTGTATCACCTTCAGCTTTTAAATACCATAGGTAACCAGATTGTCCATTCTCACCTGTTACTTCAACCCAACCAATTTGAGAAGCGTCAGATCCTGAGACCTCATACTTATCTTTAATTATAATTGGCTTGTTAGTTAACGATGCGAAAGATGGTGTTACTGCACCTGTCATTCCTGATGTTCCTTTTTTAAATTCAGAACCATACACGAATAAGTCACAAGTTGCTGTCCCGTCATCATCTGTTGTTACGAAACCTGATACAGCTCCAACTGTTGCACCACCTGTATAAGGTATTGCTGTTAGAGTTGTGTTGTCACTCGCTATTGCAGAAACGTACGCTTTAATTACTGTAGGAGAAGTTTGGTTATCGCTAAGTACGATAGTTTGTCCAACTCTTACTGCGTGAGTTCCTGAAGATGCGATTGTAATTACACCGGTGTTAGCTACTGCTGCACCTTTGTAGTGTAAGTGTAGTCTACCTTGCTCAGACCAAATTACTTGATCTGCAGTCATAGGCATTTCAGCGCCAACCATTCTTACGAAAGAAGCTACGGATCTGTTTCCAAATACTTCAACTTCTTGTTCGTATAAATCTGGTAGGTATTGCTGAGACCAGTCATTTGAACCACCTGTAAATGATAGGTAGTTAGTTGACAAAGTTTGTTTAGCTGGTGCTGGCGTTGCGTTCAACGAGCCTCCAGCTGATGGAGTTATTGCTGCCATTTTATATTGAAATTTTTAATTATTATTTTTTAAGTTTAATTTTAAGTTTTGAACTATCATCACCACTAATTGCTCTTACTTTTAAGCCTCCAGCTTCAACTGTGCCAGCTTGACGAGGATCCATGTTTATATTTTTAGATTCTGCGTTTAACTGTTTTATAGCATCAGTTTTACCTTGTTCATAAAAATGATTTGCAATAGTATCTGCATTGTCTGCAGCAAAAAGAGCTTTGTGATAGCCGTTAGCGTCTTTTAACATATTATCTTCACTGATAAACTTATCTAGTACGTTTAATATATTTGCTTGTCTATCTTGAACTTGTTGCTTATCTTTAACATTGAATCTATATTTTTTATCTGCGACTTTAAATTCAAAACCTTTGAATTCGTCTGTAAAAACTTTTTTTGATTCATTATTAAAATGAGCGGTTTGCTTTTCCTGTAGGTTTTGCTGTGTTAATTGTTCGGTGTTATAGGTATTGAAAAACTCAATTGCTTTTTGTTGATCTGAAGTTAACTTAGAACCCAACTTGACTTCCTCGTAGTATTTACTTTTCAATCCTTCTAAATGAATTTTTGCTTTTGCAATCTCTTCTTTATAAGCGAGTTTTTTTCGCTTAATATCTCTTGGTTCATCAATTTCATCATCAAATGAAAAATTATCTTCAATTAAAAAATCTATTTCATCTTTTGTAAGATGCGATTTAGTTTGATTATAATATTGATATAATAAAGTTGAATCATCTGTGTTAGAATAATCTTGATTAATTTTTACATAATCTTCTAACGTTCCACCAGTATCATTCATAAAATCTACAACCTTTTGAATGTTTTCTGGTAACTCTACAGCTGTATCTTGTGATGTTTGAACAGCTTCTTCTATTTCTTCTTTAAGTTCCTGTACAGGATCTTCTTTAGGTTCTTCCTTAGTTTCTTCGTCAATTACCTCTTCTAAAGTTAATTGGCTTTCTTCTTGCTGTACTTCTTGCAATTCCACTTTGGCTTCTTCCCCAGTTTTTTCATCCGTGCTGCTTCCGCGTGGCACGCTTTCATCTGTGCTTTGTTCTTGAACGGCATCTGTTTCTTCTTTAGTTTGTCTTAAATCTACTTTAGTAATAGATTCTTCACCTATATCAGCACCCATTTTTTTGAGCACTTTGGTTTCTTGTTCTGCAGTTGATGGATTTTCATCTTCTACAATTTTTACTTGTGTTTCTTCTGACATAATATAATATAATTATTTGTACTCTTTTAATAAGGCAAGAATACGTATACCTTTAAATACCTTGATATGCAACGATAGTTCCTGAAGCAACATCAATTTCAGTCCAACGACCATAAATTGTTACTCCTTTTGGGAATGTTACACTGTCAACAACTAAGCCTGCAGCTCCTGCTCCAATACCTTCTGTATTAACATATGTTGTTGCACTTTCTGCAACTAATCCACTCGCACTATCAAAAACAGTATCTGTTAGCATTGTTATTGCTATCCATACATTTCCTGATGTTGGTGTTATTGCAGCTGAACTTGCTGTTGAATATGCTGAACCGTTTATACTACCAGTCCAATCATTTTTTGCTACTTTACTCATTTTTTTATTATTTAGTTATTATCTTGGATCGAACTGCTCTAATCCAAATCCTCCTAAACTATCAAATCCTGCTGATTCAAAGTTTTTTGGTGGTTTATTATTTTTTCTTTGATCTATTAATTCAGACTGTTGAGATGCTTGTATTTTTGTTCTGTCATCTTTTCTATCTTCTTTATACTTCTCTTTATCTTTAATTACATTTAAATCAGCGTCTTTAAGTTGCATATTCAATTCAAATTCTTTTTGCATTAATATCATTTTAATTTCCGCTTCTTTTTCAAGTTCTTGAGTAGCAAGTTGCGACTGAACTTGTGCTAATTGGGCTTTACTCTGAGTAATTGCTTGTTGTTTTTGAACATCTGCTTGGGCAGCAGCTTGAGCGGCTTGAGAATTTGATTGCGTTTGCATTTGAATATTCTCTTGCTGAATAGCTCTATCCTGTTCAAATTTTTGTTTTCTTCTTAACTTAAGCAGTTGATTCGCTAGCTTAAGGTTTTTAATCTCTCTTATATCAATTGCGTCTTCTAAATTAATTTGTTCTTTTTGTAAAGACATTTGAATATTGTTTTCAAGTAATTGCTTTTCTTCTTCATCTGGCGCTAATTGTAAAAATATTCCAAAATCATGCATTTGTAATTGTGACATTTCATCTAATGTAGCTACATTAAATTTACCAATGCTTTGTATAAACGATTCTTTAGTTGGGCCAAACTCTAATACATCGGATATTCTAAGAGAAATTGCTTCTGCTGTTTTAAGAGTAAGATATAATCCACTTTGTAATATATGCCTTGTTGCTGTATTTGAATTTGCAGCTGCTAATTTTTGTAAACCTACTAAAGCGTTTTTATCAGGTGTTGAACCATCCCTTGCTTCATTTAGTCCGGTCACATCCCTTATCATTTGTAAATAATAGTTATACGAATTTATTAAACTTGATATTTTTGCATTAGCCCCTGAGGATTGTAATTCTTGAACTGGAACTTTACCATTATTAAATTCGCCGTCCTGAGTCATTGATCTACCTATAACAGAACCTGTTTGAAAATACATATTTAAAGCTTCTTGCGCATTATAGTTTGTTCCATTACCTAAATCTATTTCAGCAATACCATCTGCATCTAAATAAACACCGTCAGGAACCATTCTTGATAATACTTGTTGTAGTTTTAAATGTGTTAATTGAATCATATCCGCAAATGTAGTCATTCTACTAACAAGTGATTCAACCTTACCTTTATACATTCTAGGTGCTACTATATTATAGCTAAATTGAGCTTTGACTGTATTAGACTTTGGCCTTGTCATGTTTTCAGCTAGCTGCCATTTTAATAATACATCAGACCCTACTATTTTTGCACCCTCATATATTACTTCAATTGTTCTATTAGCTTTTTTAAATCTTGACCTTTCATCTTTAGGAGGATTAAATGTATCTGCTTTTTGAATTGATTTTTCTGCCCCCGTTGAGGTTTCCTTTATTTTATGTACTTGATCTTTATAAGTTTTGTATTCAAAATACAATATATAAGCATAAGCATTATCTTCCGAGTCTGCTGTTTGGTATGCTTTATTATATAGCTTAGTGCTGCTACCTTGATTTTCAATATGTTTTTTAATATCCTCATCTGTTAACTCTGGATATTGTTTTTTAAGATCAACCACAGACACTCTTCTTATTTCACCAACATAATAAATATCGTCAAAATAAGGTGAATCTGTATAAGAGTGAACTAAATCAGAAGGATCTACATATTTCACGTTTATACCCTCTGAGGTTGTATATTCATTTTTAACAGCGGCCATACCAATAACTGCTATATCATAATCTAATCTTTTCTTTATTAAATGGTATTTATTATGATCAAAAACATTATTAATAGCTTCTTCTTCTGCTATTTCGATAGAATCTTTATAGCTTAATTGCATATGCAATTGTAATTCATCATCGTTTTCCGGTAACAAATCTGGGTCATTTTCAAATATGTTAATACCAAATTGTTCTTGAAGAGATTCTGAAAAATTCCTTGTACGCATATCTTTTAGGATAGACTCCATGTATGCTGTTCTTTTTTGTATAGAAGCTGGGTCTTGCGAATATGCTTTTATATCATATGTCCTTTCAGCAATACCATTTACAACTATATCTACAAACTTAGGTATAATTGGCACTGGCTTCCAATCTAAATTTAAATATGATAAATCACCGTTTATAGACAATTCATCTTTATATTTTTGTATTGATTGTTCTCCTCTTGCATATAATCTTAACCTGTGAAAGTTATCTCTATTAGCATAATACTTAGTTGATCCCGAGTCTCTTTTAAACCATTCAGATTCAATTGCTTTAGCAACGCTTAAACCATATGCGCTACCTGCTTTCTCTGCACTTGGAACTGCTTGTGAGGGGAATATACCTGTTGATGATGAATCCATTTATTTTATTATTTTTGAAATGTTTCCTTGATTGTTGTATTTTTTAAATCCAAAGTCCAATGTTTTTGTTTGTCTTTGTTGTTTTGGTTCATATAAGTGTCTGTTGTTTGCAATAATTGCAAGCCCTGAACTTATAGCCGCATCATGTTTAGTCCTGTTGTTTATATTAAACTTAGACCAATCATTCAATGTTGTGTTAAAATATATATTGCCATAGCTTCCATCTTCTTGTAATCCTACGTATTTATCAATATATGATTCAATTGCTGCAGCATGTATTTGTTTTATATCTTCCGATGAGTTAGGTATACCACCTATTTCTCTTTCTGCTACAGACAATTTGTTTGTGGTTTTATCTGGTCTGTTCATTGAGTAACCTCTATATCCTCTTCTTTTTAAATAATACAAAAGTCTTGGTTTATTATTCTCTGCAAGAAGCGGCATACCGTAAAATACTAATGCCATTAATACATCTTCAAAAAATATTTCTGCTGTTTGTGGTCGAGCTATATACTCTAGAAAAAAAGTATTAGAAGGTGCATCTTCCATACTAAATTTAGTTAATCCGTGTAAAGCTCCTTTAGATCCTTGACCATCTGTCGTACCGGATATATCGTAGCTATCACAGCCAAATGCACCTATATGCTCATTGCCAGGGTATTTAGCTCTATTTTTACTTATTACGTGGTTTTGTAGATTTATACTTGGTGTCCAAGATATATTAAATCTTCCGTTTCTATCAGGTGTAAATAACACTCTTGAATCTTTAATCCCATTTTCCCACTGAAAGTTTCCTTTTGAAACACTATTAGATGATTTTGTATCATCGTTATAATCTATTTGTTCGTATATCTTTTGTAAATTAAATATACTATTTTTTGTTTCATCTCTGAACGCATGTTCTTCTGTTCTTGGAAACTGTCTATAAAATTCATTCAATCCATCAGAATCACTCTTTAACCCCTCTGCTTCATTTTCCCAATGTTCAATTATTCCAATATCGATTTTATCACCATAGGGTCCTTCGACTGCAACTTTGGGTGTGTCGAATACAGGTACTCCAAAAGAATCAATGAATCCTTCGTAGTTCCATTCCATAGGTATGAACAAACTATATAATCCCGAACTAGTCTGTCCGTTTCGGTTTCTTTTTGTAACGTCTGAGCCATCATATAATTTTTTAAAGTTATCACCGCCTTTATCTAAAGAGTTTGAGGTGGATCCCATCATACATTTTCCTATAATCCTACTTCCTAATCTCAGCGTTGTTTTTGTAACACGCCAGTTGTTTAATATATTATCTGGTCTTTCCCATTTACCAGATTCATCGTGAACAAGTAATTTTAACTTTTCACCATCATACGAGTTATCACCTGTGTTTTTCCAGTCTATCGTTGTATCGAGCCCGTCGAGGTCTTTCCCTTTGGAGGCGTTGGCTGTACTGGTGATGGACTTCCTTGTGAGTTTGGATGCTGGGACACGGTAGGCAAGTTCTGTCTTGGGGCGATCCATTCCGTCTTGTATTGGTTTGAAGAAGAATGGATAGTGTAATGAAATTGGGACGACCTTGTCGGTAAACATCTTCTTTGCATCGCTACCAGTCTTCGATAAGATTCCGAATCTAGCATCTGAAGTGAGTGTAGCTTGATTAACTGTCTCGCTGCTTGACATGAAGCTAAATCCAGACCGTCTATTTTTAAGGTAGCAAATTCCATAGCATCTTTGATCTGCCTTGCATGCCTCCCAGAATATGAAGAATAATCTGTTTGCTTCTCTAAAGTCTGGCTTCCCAACATCAATCTTGGACCACTGCAGGTAATTGTAATGAGAGCCAGTGATATAAGTATCGTCGCCTTTGTTATTAAACCAAAAGCCTTCTTCCCTTCTTGTAAATTCTCTATTAATGTACGCATGCCATGTTTCTTTAAATTGAGCAGGGTATGTTTCCCAGTCAAATATTGTTTTTATATTTTTTAACTCTCTAGGGTATTCATGTGGTGTCCACTTATCATGTTTGCTATACACTTCGTTTACTTCAGGTAACGCAATCTTTAAGTTTTGTATTTCGTATACTTCACCAATCTTACCAGTCTTACTTATAACAACCACATCGTGCTCTTTGTTATAACCATATTCCCAAGCTTTCTTTTTATTTAACCTATGTATTGTTGTTCGTTTAATAGGTTCAATAATCTTATATAATGTTTGTTGATAACTCATTATCTAGATCTTTTTTCAGCAAACCCACTAAATGCTTTTGTTTCATCTTGTATAGGTTTGTTTTCTAAAATAGCTTGTTCTTGTTCAATTCTATTTAAAATCTCAAGAGCATCAAATATAGCTAGCTTTTTTGTAGCAGCTGCGTTTTTTAATCTATCCGCAGATACATCATCATCAGTTTCTACAATTGGTTCTTTTGCTACTTTTACTAATTCATCAACAGCTCTATAACCAGCTTGGATTATACTCTCTTTCTTCTTTTTTATATTCATATTTAATTGAAATTTCCTTTGTCATTACCCTGTATAATCTTTCACCGTTTATTATAAACTCGTATTCACTATCTGGGGTAAATCCTATTTTCTCACCTATTGTTAATAAATCTGAATCATCAGTGTATTTAACAATACCCATTAAAGGTTTTTCTTTATTAGTAGAGAACTCATCTTCACTTGCTAATGGTTTTATAAAACAATAGCCTTGATTTGCTTTCCAGCTGCCTTTATGTTTGTAAAGGAAGATTTGATCAAGTTCACAAAAATATAGATTATCTTTAAAATAACTTTTGCTGTTTTTTTCAATACCTCTAACGTCATGCCAACGACGAAATATGTTATGATGCACATAAAGCTCAGTGCCTCTAGTAAAATGCTTGCCATTTATTATTGGTGTTTCATGTATTACAGCTTCACGACTTACAAATTTATGATCAGTTATACCAGAATTTAATATTAACTCTGTATCATTGACCTTTTTAATATTGTCGTATCTTTCTTTTTTTGGTGTTATTAAAAAAGTATGTATTGGTTTCATTAGTATTCAAGATTGTATTCTACAGATATTCCCATGTTTTTATTAAAATCTTTCCATGGTAATACATCATTATTCTTTTTGATGTATATGCAGAATTTATTTTCTTCTTCTAATATATCACATATAATGTGACCCCCGTATACTTCTTGACCTACAGCATAATGCATTGCATCATTTTTGTAGTCTTTACCAATACTAATCTTTCTTATCAGCTTGCTCATCTTCTTCTAGTTTTTCTATTTCCCCAGTCTTAAGATCGATTGATATTTTACCGTGCTCTTCCTGAAGTTCTAATTTTAATTCATTTAATCTTATTTCTTGTTGTAGATGAAGATGTGATAACTTATGATTTGTTATCGTGTTCTTAGATATTTCATTTGAAATTTCTGTAATAAGATTGTTTATTTTTTGTAACTCTTCTAATTGTTCTTTTTTAATTTTACTCATAATTTATTTATTTAATTTAATTTAACTTAATTTTTAGTTTGTTTTGAATGCCATATATATATAAGTTCCTCCACTTGTATTTAAATCACTATTGCTTGTTATATCCACATTAAATCCATCTGAATCAAAAGTTACATAGTCAGAAGATTCATCTGTTTCAGTATTACTTGCATTAGGATATAATCTTTTATCTCCACCTCTTACTGAATCAAATATATTCCAATAACCTGCTGAATCAGTCCTTTTAATCATAACAAAGTCAGCTTGAAAACCTGTGTCTATGCTAACAGCACTTCCACTTCCACTATATGTCCCAAACTTGCTAAACCCTGATTTTGGCGCCCAACAATAAGCTATATAATCTTGACCTGATGTATTAACATTGCCCTCATTCCCTAAACTAAATACAGTTGATGTTGGAGTTGTACCGTTCCAATATGGTGCATATGTAGTTGTAGTAACATCTAAGTTTAGTTTTAATCTTTCTTCATTTGCATTACCACTTCCACCAGTATTATATTTATGATATACTCCCCAATCTCTTGAGTTGTCTAAATCTTTAATAATCATTACTTCAGGTTCAGCTCCTAAACTATGCCCTACTGTTGTATTTGCACCAGTTCCAGTATATTTAACCACACTAAATCCATTTGCAGTATTTGTGTTTGTTGTACTTGGTATTGTTCCATCTATATTAGATTGCCAAGTATTACCCGCTTTCCAAGCATAAGCAACATAATTACTTCCTGAAGTATTAAATTGTGATGCTCCACCAAAAAGTTTTATTGTAGTATCACCAAATTCCTCTATACCTTCACTTCCTGAACTTTGTGTATTTGATTCATTTAACATTAATGTTTTACCTGTTCCTGTTATGCTATCAGCAGCACCCCAATGATGACCAACATTTCTTGCTTTTGCCCAAACTAAATCAGGTTTAAAACCAATAGTAATGTCTTGTGATGAATTAGAACCAGTATATGTTACTACTTTAAAGCTATTTGCTAATGTTGTATTACTTGCTACGTTTTTGGCTATTGCCCAGTATATGTATGCTCTTGTATCTGAGTTAAGTCCTTGTGATACCCCTCCTGATGTAATTGTAAACCCTGTTGCGGTTATAGTAATGTCTGCTGAGCTATCAGTTGTTTCAGCATCATCATTGTCTGGATTTAACATTCCTGCAATAATACCTCTTCTTGTGTCATATACAGTCCAATTAGAAGTACCATAAGTAGATTTTATCATAACAAAATCAGGCTTAAATCCTGTTGTAATAGATTGTCCTGCACTTCCTGTTCCTGTGTAACCTCCAAATTTTTGATACCCTGCAACATCGTGAAAACAATAGGCTATTGCTTCTCCTGCATTAAAACTTTCAACTGTAAACACAGAAGAGGTTGGATTTGTTTGCCCCCATACATTTGTTCCTGTTGTAATTGCTGATGGTGAGTCTAATTGCATTCTTGCAGCATTACCCATAGATGTATGATATACATACCAATCTTCTATACCACCTGTTCTTTTTAATAATATCATATTTGGTGCTGCAGATAATCCGTGACCAAAAGTAGATGCAGTAGAACTATTTGTAGTTTTATTAAGTTTAACAATACTAAACCCATTACCAGTATTTGCGTTAATTAAAGTGTTTATTGAACCATCTACGTTAGATTCCCAGTTGTTACCTGCTTTAAAAGTGTATGCTGCATAATCCACGTTATTTGCATTAGTTCTATTATAAGTACCTCCTGCATTTAAGCTAAAACCATCTGTGTCAAAAGAAGTAAACCTATCAGTACTTGTGCTTTGTTGATCAGTAGTATCAAAAAATAATTGCTTGTTGCTTCCTCTAATAGTATCACCAATTACCCATTTATTATCTTCGCTTCTTGATTTTAACCACACCAAATCAGGACTAAATCCAATACCATTAATACTTCTTGCTGCAGCAGTTCCTCTATATAATTCTATATTAAAGCTATTAGCTAATGTCGTGTTGCTTGGTACATTTTTAGCTATTGCCCAGTAGGTGTATAAATTACCATTTACATTATTTCCTACGGATACTCCGCCTGATGTTATAGTAAACCCAGTAGCAGTCATTGTAAGGTTTGGTGCATTACTTGTGTCATCAGCATCACCTCTGTTTGGTTCTAAATAACCACCACCAGTAATACCTCTTTTTGTATCATATAATCTCCAGTTATCATTACCTACTGTACTTTTAATTAATACAAAGTCAGGCTTAAATCCTGTTGTAATAGTTTTATCATTATTTCCATCCCCTGTAAAAGTACCAATTTTTTGATACCCTGTTACATTGCGGAAACAATAAGCTATAAACTTATCTCCATCTTTATTTACTGCATTATCACCACCTATACCAAATACCGTTGCATTTCCTGCTTGTGCAGTTGTTGAATCATCTGTTTTTGCTGCCGTACCTTCAAGCACCATTCTTGCGTTATCACCAAGTTGCGGGAATTGAACAACCCATTTATCAGCGCTGTCTCTGCCTTTTATGATTACTAAATCACATTTTGCTGAAAGACCATGCCCAACGGTTCTAGCTGAATTACCATCACCTGTGTATGAAACAATGCTAAACCCAGCGTTATCATTTGCACTAACAATACTAGTTAAACTTCCATTGGTATTAACCGCTGGCTCGTCATCATTAGCTTTCCAAGTCCACCCAACATAAGTTTCAGGCGCTCTATTAGTACCACCATTATTACCAACACTAAACCCATCAGAATCAAAAGAAGGTAAACCATTATAAGTAGAACTATTGGTAACTTCTACTGCAGTTGTATTACTTGAAAGTTGTTCATTAGTACCCCTAATACTATCATACAAAGCGTGATCTTCACTACTACTCCTTCTTTTTATCCAAACAAAATTTGGTGAAAACCCTAACCCAGTAATAGCTCTATTATTGTTATCATTACCAGTCCAAGTTTCTATATTAAAACTACTTGCAAGGGTTGGTGCTTCTTCATCTGGATTTGCTGCAAATGCCATATAAATATATTCTCTACCAGAGCCATTATAATCACTATCATTTCCTGTTAATTGAAAACCATTAGATAAAAAATCAACTTGAATTGATGAACTTGTTGTTTCTGCTGCAGTTGAATCTACTCGTAGTGCGGCTTGCCTTGGGTTTGTTGTTGCTCTTGCATTATCAAAAATTATCCAACTACCACTATTGCTGCTACCTTTTACCATTAAAAAAGCAGGTTCGAATCCTGTTTGTACAAGCGGCCCACTTGCTGAACCATTACCTGTGTATCCACCAAATTTTGAATAGCCAGCAATATCTGTATATGCATAACAAATATAATCTGAACCATTTTCATTAACTGACTCATGAGCATTTAAGCTGATAACCGAAGATGTTGGCATAGTATCGTTCCATTCAGTTCTATCGTCTTTTGCGCCATCACCATTAAACTCTAAATTGTACTGTTCAGGATTTGAGTCGTGAGTATGTGTGTGATATATTCTCCAGTTTGTACCACCAGCAAGTTTTCTGACTGCAAACATATTAGGAACTGCACCTAAATTATGACCGATTGTAGCGCCTACTGTTCCATTACCTGTATATTTCATTATAGAAAATCCTGCAGCTGTATTTGTTTGTACTGTAGTTGTAATGCTACCATCAGTATTACTGCTTGTAGTTCCTCCCCCTGCTTTCCAACACCATGCCACATAATTTATACCACTTTTATTTGTATTATTATCAGATCCTGTAGTAAAACCATCGGCATCAAAAGATGTTATTGTGCTCCCTTGTTCCCTAGCCGTTGCTGTTGCGTTTGGTGCTACCTGATTTGTTGATCCCCTTGAACTATCGTGAAGACTATGATTTTCAACTTGATTTCTTGGTTTAACCCAAACCATATCTGGTTTAAAACCTACCCCTGTAATTGATTGTGTTGAATCATTACCTGTATATAATACTGCTTTAAAGTTTTCACCTGGCGCGAATACCGGAGCGGCTCCTGATAATAGTCTTTTGCTAAAGCTCATTTAATTAAATATTAGGAAAATCGTATAATACTACTTCTTTTTTTTCTGTTAAAGCATTTATTTCTGTTTCAACAGTTGCTGATTGTGTTCTTAAATTTGTTCTTGCTGTTTGTACATCACTTGGGATTGCATCGTTGTTATCTGTTTTTCTAATAACATACCAATCTGTTTTTTGCAATTCAGAATTAACTTGTGATTTAAAATGATTAATTCTTTTTGCTTTCAATTCATCTAATGTTTCAGACCAAGTTTTATCTTCTGCGTCTTTTCTAAATACTGTATTTTGTGTATCCCAATATATCTCGCTTAAATTATGAATTCTTTCATCATAATTTTCATCTATGATAAGATCAAACAACCCTGCATCTTTTAATGCTTGCTCTGACATATTAGGTGCATTTAAATGAACACCTTGTGAAGAAATAAAAGATTGTGGAACTCCTTGATATATTGTTATTTTACCGTTTTTATTTATTGCTTTCATATTATGGTGTTGTATCTGTTGCAAATGTATTAATTGTATAATGAACTAATGCTGCATTATCTGTATCATCAATACATACCGCTGTTATTACATTAGTTGCTGATGTATCCAGCTCCGTTGTGCCTACTTTTCTGATTGTTGCAGTTGAAAAATCTGTTGCTAAAGTTATTGCTGCACTACTAAGTGTACCTGAAAGTACAATATCTATTGCTTGCCCTAACTTTAAATTTTGTATTGTTAAAGTAGCTGTTCCAACATTACCTGTTAATAAAAATGTTGTTGCCGCCGATGCATCTAAGTTTTGATTACCTGTAGAAGTACTTGTTGCTTTTGCTGTATATCTGCCCTCTAATTTAGCGTGTGTAACATTATCATCAACTATAGAAGCGGTTACTACTGCGTTTGAAGCAAGTTTTGCTGCTGTTACTGCATCATCTACCATAGACGCTTCTACTACTGCATTTGCCGCTAACTCATCAGCTCCTACTGCATCATTTGCCATTTTAGCTTGTGTTACTTGATCATCAGCGATAGAAGCTGTAACTACTGCATTCGCTGCAAGTTCGTCCGCACCTACTGCATCATCTGCCAGCATTGAGTTTACTATAACTCCTGCTCCTATAACAAAATCTAAAGTATTATCAGAATCATCATAGCTTACTGCTATTCCAGTTTCTGTATTACTACCAACCATAGCCCCTACTGTATCTGAAATTGTTTCAGCAAGTGTAGCTCCATTAACTGTTATAGCATCTGCTTCAAGTGTACCATCTACATCTACATCACCTGAAATATCTAAACTTGTAGCCTCAATCTCTCCGGAGGCTTTAAAGATAACATTGTCGCCACCGCTTACTTCAAAGATAATTTGATTATCAGTTCCAAACTTTATTTGGTTATCACCATCTCTTCCAAGTATAAGTGATGTGTTTAATACTGAAGTTATATTTGTTTGTGCTGCTGCTGCTGTTGCTGCTCCTCCTGCTGCTAAAGTAACATCGCCACTTATATTACCAAATATTGCATCTTCAAAATTTGAAGTTGTCATTTTAACAAGATTACCTGAATCTGATGTATCTGATAGTATTACAAGATCATCTTGTGCAAAGTCAGTTATAGCGGTTCCTAATGAATCTCCATCAAGCTTATCCATATCTATAGCTGCTCCAGATGCTATTGAAGCGTTAACTACTGCGTTGGCTGCTAATTCTGCTGCTCCAATCGCATCGTCTGCAAGCTTTGCTTGTGTTATTGAATTATCCGCTAATACGTTAGCTGTTACTTTTGTTGTTGCCATTTATTAATTGTTTATTTTGTTTAAGTTTGATCGTCTGCTCTAACCTCGTCTCCCCCAAATGCTAAATATATATATACTCTATTATTTGCGTTTACAGAACCATCATTTCCTATTGTTATGCCATCAGAGTCAAAAGATTGTACTGCTTGGTTATTTGTTCCATGTGCATTGAATAAATTAGGGTGCCAAAAATACATTTCTCTAGTTGCATCTAATACTTGCCATTGTTCAGTAGACTGTGTGTCTTTTAAAAGTAAAAACTTCGGTTGAAATCCAAATCCTGTTATTGCTCTTCCAGATGATCCATTACCCGTCCATGAGCCCACTTTTGAAAATCCCGCAATAGTTCTGAAAGCGTAAAAGTTATAATATCTTCCTGAAACATTTACACTTCCATATTCAGCATTAGGACTTCCTCCTAAATGTATTTTTGTAGAAGTAGGAGATTGATCATTAAACCAACCTTTTACGTCTTGTTTTGCAGTATTTGCATCTAATACTACTCCATGTGTATTTCCCATAGCGGAATGATACACTACCCAGTTTTGTCCTGCTCCTCCGTTTCTACATTTAATCCAAAACATTTCAGGAGTACCTCCAAGCCCATGCTCTATAGTATCCCCCGCTGTATTATTTCCATCATATGAACCTAATGAAACTGCTCCATTAGACATTGTGTAAGTATATGAAGTTATATCCCCCCCCGATCTGGTAGTTTGTGAGCTTCCCATATTCCATAAATAAGCCATGTTTGTTTCACTAGCATTATTATAACAAGAATTACCACTTGCTATATCAAATCCGTCTGAAGTATATGTTGGCTTACAGGCTCCCCCATTAGAAGCCGCATCACTAGTACCAAAATTTAATCTTTCAAGACCGGAATTACCGCTTACAACACCACTACCTGTTCTTCTTATATCATATAAATGCCTATACTCAGCTCTTGATACTGTTAAATGAATACTAAGCCCTGGCGAAAAACCAGCGTTTGTAATGCTTCTTGCACTTGTGCCATTACTAGTATATTTAAGTATACTAAATAAGGGATCAACCGCAGGTGGTGGCGCCACTCCTATTAATCTTTTATTCAAACTCATATACTGTAACCTCTTTTTTAGTTGTTAAGTTATTTATGTTTGTTTTATTAGTTTCGTATGATTGCATTATAGCATTTCTTTCTTCAACTATATTAGTAGGAATCGCTACGTCTCTTTCATATTTTCTTGTAATATACCAATCTGTTTTTGTTAACTTAGTGTGCATAACAAATTTTAATTCTGTAATACGAATATCTTTAAGTTCTTCTAATGTATTAGATAACTCTCTATCTGATATAGTATATGTAAAAACTTTATTTTCTGAATCCCAATATATTTCAGATTTTATTTGAATTCTTGAATCATAATCAGGATTTACAACATCATAAAAACCATATGCCTGTATTTCTTCTTCAGATAATTTACTAAAGTTCCCCATAACCCCTCCCCAAGAATTAGGAAGATTGCTATACACTTTTATTGT
>Ga0208666_1000307_pt1 | contig 24596 bp, 24 predicted proteins | sample 5B_taG_FD_184078 | JGI IMG/M metagenome (GOLD analysis project Ga0208666, IMG submission 184078) | Marine viral communities from the Subarctic Pacific Ocean - 5B_ETSP_OMZ_AT15132_CsCl metaG (SPAdes) (version 2) | ecosystem: Environmental > Aquatic > Marine > Oceanic | place: Pacific Ocean...
TATTAATCTTGCCTTGTAAGAACTTCTGTAGTTTCTTTTTAATGTTATCTATAATCGGCTGAGTAAGTGTTGTAGCGGCTACTGCTGTAACAGCTGCTGCTGCCGCTGTAACAAGTACCTCAGACGAGGGTATAGGAATGGGTGGTAAAGGTGGTAGAGTCAGCTTAGGAGCTGGCAGAGGCTGCGTAGCTATAGGTTCTGTACCCTCTGGTTCTTGTAAATCACTAGGAGGTACAACCAAAGGTATATAGCTAGGCACGTCTGCTTTTGGTAAGGGTATAGATATTGTTTCTATTGTCTCTACTGGTGGAATTACTATTGTAGGTATTTCCATCTTCTTTATCTTGAAGTTTTTAAGTTACTTCCGTTAAATTAAATTTATATTTTTTACCAGAACGGTTATTTTTTAAGAATAAGTCTGATTCTCCTTCCTGTATTGTCCAACTACCCCAAGTTCCGTCAACGTCATTAGACAAACCCTCGTTGGATAAGTTAAGGTCAGCAGTATAAATATTTAGCCAACGATAACTTGACGTACCTAAATAATAAGCGGCATCAGCATAGGGTCTAAAATGACCATCAGATTGTAATACTGTTCGTGTAGTACCAGTACCACTTCCAAAATAAATTACACCTTCTCCAACACCTGTACCGCTAGTGCACTTAATATTAAAACTGCCAGTATCATTTTCTATTAAAAAGTCACTACCTGTGTGCTTTATAAACGCATCATTGCCAGACCCAGCAATTAATTTTTTATTATCATTAACTTTTATATTTTCACTTACTAAACAATCACCTGTAACTTGCACACCAGTAGAATGTGTCTCAAACTTTTTACTGTTGTCGAAATATAACTCTGCTGCATTAGTGGTAGCAGTAGCAAAAATCGTTTTATTATTACTACCTCCACCGAATACTTTAAATACATTATTGCCAGTAGTAATTTGGTTTACACCAGAAGAATGAAAAATTTTCATATCTCCACCTGTTCCAAACTGAGCTTTTACACCATCTCTAAAGTATAAAGAATCATCTGATTTATCCCATTTTAATTGGTTAGCAGTGCCATCATTACCTGTAAACTGTCCGTCACCATTTATTTGTAAAACAGAACCATTATAAGTTAAACCAGATTCACCATTTAAAGTATTAGCAGTACCAGAGCCAGTAATAACTCTGTTATCTGCGTTGTTGTTTATTGTTGTTCCAGCAGGGATGCTTACTGTTTCAAAGCTAGGATCTGCTCCGTTGTTTGCTCGTAAAAACTTACCATCGTTAGATCCTGTACCATGTTCTAGTTTGGCTAGTGTTACTTGTTGATCGCCTATTTTAGCTGTAGTAACACTACCGTCAGCTAGTGCTCCTGTTACATAAAATATACCATTCATAGCTGGGTGAGATGTACATATATAATATAGAACATCTGGTGCATTATGTGGTACTTCAAATATAATTGTAGAGCCTCCACCTCCAGCGTTATTTGTTACGCCTGTGTTGTACTCGGTGCCGCCTGCTCCGGCTACACTCTGTATGCGAAACGGATGTGCTCCAGAAGAGTTACCGTTTACGAATCTGTATGTTTTACCACGTGTTAAGTACAAGGTAGGGTCATTAACCGCTCCGGTTAAGCCCTCTCCTGTAAATGTATAGTGGTCACTTCCGACAGCTCCAAGAGTGTAGGTGTGGTCTAAAGCGTCGGCATGTAGTTTACCAGCTGTAATCTGAGCATCTGCTAGATCAGCTGTATGCACCTGACCGTCTTTTATACCGCCAGTGCTTACTTGTGTTAATGTCATTTAGTCTGCCTCTTCGGCTGTGTTTCCCTCTGCTACCCATTCAAGGTATTCTTGGTAGTCTGTGTTTGCTTCATCTTTTGGTATATTAATCCTGATATTATTTGATTCTTTTAAAATCATTTCTGTCACTACCCCATCAAAAGTAGAAGTATATAATTTATAAATTGGGTTTGTTGGAAATGCCATAATTTAAATCTCCGCTGTAAACGCTAGTTTGCCATATACTCCACTATCTGCATCATATACTCTTAAAGTTGCACCTGCTCCAGGATTTCCTACTTGATTAACGAGAACACGATTATTTCTTGATTCTGAATTTAAAGCCAAAGTTGATACGTTAATACCCCCACTTGGTCCATAGGCTCTAAAAGCATTAGTCCAATTACTTACCTCCATAGTAGGTGTGGCTCGCATAACAACTGGTAAGTCAATGGATGAATAAAAATTTGAACCTGTTGTCCAAGCTTGTCCAATAATAGAGTTTTGTCCTTCAGCAATCATTGCATAATACCTCTGACATAAAGCAAGCTCCTGACCGAATGACCTATGCTCAAAATCTGTTGCAACGCCAGAACTATTAACTTCTAATTGAACTCCTGTTATATACCACTCATTTGAGGTTGAATCAAATAAGTTAACTGCTTGTCCAGCAGCAGCATCTCCATTAGCATAAGTTGTATAAGTCGATCTAGATGAACCGCTAGTATAAATTGTACCAGCAGCAAGCCACCAATACAGTTCTAAGCCTGATCCGTTATCATTATTAATTACCCCAGAAGTGTCACCTGCAAAAGAAAATGTTTTTCTTTCCCATGTATCAGCAGAATTAATAGTATAAGTTTGACTTACCTGTTTATAACTGTTATCTGCTTGTTGTATATTAAAAACATAATTGCCAGTTTTATTGGATCTTACATAAAAACTTACAGTTATAGTTTTTGCACCACTTGTTCCATAACCTAAATCCTGTAAATTCTGTGCTTCAATACGGTGTCCTAGATTTGAAAATTGACTTACTGCAAGACTTGTATCAGCAGTTGTTACATCTACTTTTAAACTATTTGAAAACCCATCTGGTGAAGTCGAAGATTGACTAACAGTAGAGGCTCCATCATGAGCATTTAGAAATTTAAAACGATCTATAAGATATGCGTTTGTGCTTCCTGTATAAGCTAAACTGCTTCCTCTTTGACTACAAATCATCGAGCCATTTATTATCTTGTTTCTATTACTTAGGTTATTAGTAATATTGGCAGTACACGTTCCATTGCTTGCCAAAGTTATGGCATCACTTGTTGCGGAATTGGAACGTATTCCGTCTACTTTTAAAGTACTCATGCTGCAATCTCCGTAATTACAAAAGTCATAGGAAATGTAGATCCAGCACCAACGGATAATGTACTAACAAAAAATTGAATAGTAACACCCTCTGTTCTATGGTAAATAGTATATGTTCTTGTATCTGTGCTTTGTGCTGGTACAACTATTCTCATATTCCAAACATCATTATCGTTTGCATCAAACTGTCCATTTCTATTTGTCCAATGAACTCTGTCTCTAGAATCTACGGCTGGTGGTTCGCCCGGAACTGCTGAATTAGTTACATCGTAGAATTTTCCATACTGTATATTCGTGGAATTAGGACAAACAAAAGGTGTATAAAACTCCAGTAATAAATTACTATCGGCAGATTTTGGAGTAATAGCAGTTCTTAAACTTGTAGTTAATTCGTGAGAACTACCAGAACTTGCTAATTGTGAACTAGAGGTTAAATATTTAAATTGCCTTTGAAGTGTAGTTCCTGATCTATCAGAGGTGATAATCTGACCTGTTTCATCACTTGGTAACGTAAGCGTCCGATCAGACGCAGGGTTACTGGATGGTGCAGCGATGATTACGCTGTTACCACCCGAATGTTTTAATTTTATTGAACTCATGTTATGTATCTCCTAAACGTATAAATTGTACAGTGCACCTGTTTGCATTTGTATCACCAAAATACTTTACAGCGTTTGCACTATTAGTTCTTACATATAATTTAAAAGTACTCACATCAGTTACATCTAAAATTTTTGAGACAGAAATACTAAAGTGAGCATTAGATGAATCAGCATTAGTCCAACCAGCAGCTGTAATAGTATAACTTGAACCTCCATTTGTAGATAGTTCCCAGATATTACCTATATATTGTTCGTCATTACTTAATCTTCTACCAAATATATGAGAATTAAGTAAATATTTTCCAGTCGTAGGAAATGTAAATACCCCACCACTTGCAGCCATTCCAGTTCCAATCTTTTCAAAATTAGTGTCAGATCTTTCCCAGAAAGTGAAAATTGTACTGTTTCCGTAATCAGCGTCTGCATTAGCTCTAAACTCATCAACCATTGTTATTCCTTGAGTAGCTAATCCACTTGCTAAAGTTGCTGACGTTACTGAGCCAGCTGGTAAGCCACCAGAGGATATACCTGTGATAGTACCATTACCATTAATTTGTATTGCCATAATTATACTATTGTGTAAACACTACCACTAGGTACTGTTAATGTAACGCCATTTGCTATAGTGATCGGCCCAGCACTAAGGGCGTTTTTGTTTGTTGAAATTGTGTAGTTGTTAGATATAGTCTGTGAGTTTTCATAGATACATCCGTCAGCTACTGCTGAAGCTACACCTGTTAAACTACTACCGTCACCTGTGTAAGATGTTGCACCTAAAGCTCCTGTTGCAGAGTTAAAGGTTAGATTACTACCACTCTTAGGTGCTAGGTCTCCAGTTGCTGCTGTAACAAATACAGGAAAACAAGTTGTGTCTGATGACTCATCCGCTACTGGTATAGTAGAAGTGTTGATAGAGTTTGTAGATGCTGCTGTGATACGTCCCTGAGCGTCTACAGTGATTGCTGGGATTGCTGTGGCTGAACCATAGCTTGCAGCGGTTACAGACGTGTTAGCGAGCTTATCCGCAGTCACTGCGTCGTCAGCTATCTTTGCGGTAGTTACTGCACCAGATGCGATTGTTAAAGATGTAGAACCTGTAACGTCGCCTGTGTGAGTAGCGTTTGTTGTTTTAGCTGTGTTAGCTGTTATTGCTGTGTTAATTGAGTTTGCAAGTTTATCTGTTGTAACTGCATCATCTAATATTTTTGCTGTTGTAACTGCACCACTTGTAAGTTTAGCAGCTGTAACTGTACTATCACTTGGTGTACCGATACTTACTGAGGCTCCGATGGTGATAATAAAAAAGTCAGCACCATTAGCAGGGGCGGCAGAAAAGATAATATCAGCACCGTCGAGAGCAAATCCTTCGCTGGGTTGGCTTGTACCTGTGTTAGGTTTCTGAACGACTCCATTGATAGAAACAAGCATTTGCTGTGCAAAAGTGCCTGCGTTGCTAAGTGTAAATCTATAAGCTGATCCATTAAGTGTTGCACTGCCTCCACCAGTTCCTGATGAACTAGATATGGTATTTATAAAAAAGTTACCTACTGTTTGAGTCTCTTCCCAAGCACTAGATGTTCCATTATATACGAGAAGTTTTCCTGTGCCAGTATTAAAGAATAAGTCACCGCTATCAAGACTACTTGTAGGGTTCGACGACCCAACTCTATATCTTTCTGAGAAGTCATTAATATCTCCACTAAGGCTTACAAGATCACTTTCTGCAAGTGTAGCTTTATGATAGTTATATACCTGTCCAGAACCAGTTGATGTTACAATAAAACGTATACCAGCTGCTACAGTAGAACTGTGAAAGTTAGATGGTATTCCGTTTATAGTTACTGTAGATCCACCTACGGTTCTACCTGTTGTACTACTACCACTACCACTTACTACAATACCAGCTGCGTCTGCTATAGAAATAGCAACACCAGATACTGGCTGTGTGTTAGGAAATGATACCTCGTTAGCTATAGCTTCAAAACCACCGAATGGTTCTAGCTGTGCAGCTACATAATCAACAATAGCACCAGAGGTTGGAAACTTAGTATCATCATCTGTAATTGTAGTCTGCTTTGCCATACCGTCGATCTGGTTTAGATCGGCTATATCTGCTGTAAGAGCTGTACTATCTGCAAGTTTAGATGCTGTTCCACCCTGCATGCCTGCAAGTACTTTAAGTTCTGCATCTGCAATCTTAGCTGTAGTTACAGCGTCGTTGTTTATCTTAGCTGTAGTAACTGCATCGTTAGCAATAGTCAAAGCTACTGATCCAGTCACATCACCTGTATGAGTCTGGTTTGTAGTCTTGGCTGTGTTAGCTGCAATAGCTGTATTAACAGAGTTAGCTATCTTGTCAGCTGTAACTGCGTCATCAGCTATGTCAGCTGTTGCTATTGTAAGATCTGTAATATTAGCACTTGCTACAGTTATATCTGTAGGCAGTGTACCTCCAGCTAGCTTTGCCATTGTTACAGCATTGTCAGCTATTTTAGCTGTTGTTACTGAGTTACTAGCTAACTTAGCTGTTGTTACATTACTATCTAATATTTTAGCTGTAGTAACAGCACCATCTTTTATTCCAGATGTTGTTACTGTCTGATTCTGTTCTTCTTGTGCAGCAAATAGTAGCTGCTCATTATTGTTGTTAAGATCGCCTGCCTTAACTGAGGAGCCTGCTGTGTAGGTTGCCTTAGCAGTATCTACGTCTGTATCACGATAGATACGTATAAGAGCAGGGCTTGCTGGTATGTTGCCTGATGTAAAGACAACATTACCACCGCCTGTGGTTGTGTAGCTGGTTATGTTATAGTGAGTACTGGTTGTCTTTACGACACCATCTACCTCTACTTTAACGTCAGCCTCTTTGATGGAAGGAAAGGAAAACGACTTCGTAGCGTTTCCGTCTCCTGTGTAATCTACGAAAGTTGTTGCCATTACTTATACATATTAAGAAGGTTGTACGTTTGGGAAGATTTAAATTGTTGTGCTGTTTTAACAGCTTTTTGTTCTTCAATAAGTTTATATATATCTTCTCTATATTTAATAGAGTTCCAAGCTGCTACTCTAGCACTTTTAAATAATCTATCTATTACTATGTTATGGTAGTAATCTCTAGCGTTAAATTGACCTCTATTGCCTGCTCGTATATCAGCTCTCATAGTTGCCATAGATGCTATAATTTTAGGATCTTTAGATAGTTTTTCTAAATCTCTTTCTAAATTAAAATTACCTATAGCTTGTTGGAACTGCGATCTAATACGAGGATCGTCAGTTAGGTTAGTACCATCAGGTGCATAAAATGTAGACATTCTAAGATCATAACCACTCTCGAATAGAAATGTCCTACCATCAGTAGCTTCTAAATTTAGACTTATTGGACTAATCATGTTAAATGCACGAGTCATAAAGTCATACAGTTTTAGTGGTTTACCATTTAGCATATCATACTTGTATGGCAATTCGTTTACACCGGGTATATTTTCTGATAATAGGTTACGGTTACGCCAAGATTGAAATACACCAGAGTTAATTTCTCGCATATATGGTGTAAGAAGTTTACCCATTTCATTACGTAAACCAGCTAACGGAACTGTATTGTTAGTTAAGCTTGCAGCTATACGTTCTGCTTGTCCCGGTCTACCAGCTGCTAAGTCAACAAGTTGTTGTATACCAGCTAAATAAGACTTGCCAGATATAGACTGTGCTATAACTAAAGAAATCTTTTGTAGTTCTTTCTCAGTCCACTCTTCGCCCATCAATATACTAGCATCACCTACGTCAGCGATTGTAGACATAATAAGATTAAATGGTTCTATAGAGTCATACCCTACACGCACACCACCTAGCTCAATAGTTCTAGGCAAGTAGCCACCATCTATCCAACCCTGTCTCATCTGTCTATCTGTAGGACCGTTGCCGGTAAGTCTACCTGACATCCATGCGTTTATAGCCAAAAATGTTACAGCGGAACCTATAGCAAATCTACCTGTCTGTAATGCCTTAGCGTTTTGTAGCTCGTCTAAAGTATTGATACCATATTTTTTAAGAGTTGCTAAGTTACTAGCATCAGCAAAAGCTATATCATTAAACTCTTTAACAAGAAAGTTAAATCCGGGTGTATGCTTACCTGTTAGTGCAAGTCCATTTACACCAGTTCTAGCAAATAAAAAAAATGGTCTAACGTATGGGTTAGCTGTCAAGACATCATTAAGACCTTTAGCAAAGCCTGTAAGATCTTGTGTTAGTGTTACCTCTTTACGTGCAAAGATTGTTGCTTCATCTTTTATGTTACCATTGCTATCAAAAATCTGTCCGTAGAAATCATCTTGATATGCTCTCATTAGTTCTGGAGTCAACTTAGGCATTTGTACTCCATCACTTTGTAATGATAGCACGTTACGCATAGCTTTTTCTCTCATCTTAGCTCTGCCAAGTAAGAATGTAAAAGCATCGTCAGTTGCTGCCATCAACTTTGTAGAGTATGTAAAAAGATTATTATTGTTTATACCACGTATCATATTAGTAAAAGCAAACAAAGCTTGATCACTCTTACTTGCTCGTCCACTATCTTCATAGTATCTTCTAACAAGTTCCCAGTTATAGTCACCTTTAGTAAACTCAGTATATCTAGTTTTAACAGTAGATATATCACCTGACCAGTATGAATTAAGGCGGGTAAAGAATAAATCAAACGCTTCTGGCACAGCCTCTAGCATACCATTCATAGAAGCAAGGCTACTACGTATAGTAGCAGAGTCTCCTGTAAATGGATAACGCATAGTTGCACCTAAGAATGTAGATACAGGACGTAAAAATGTTGCAGCACCTGTACCTAAAAGTGCTCGCATCGGAGTTTTAGGTCCACTCAATACACTGTGACTTACCATTTCCTGTAAGCTACGTATTAATGCACCAGTACGATTAGGTCCCTCACCACCTATTTGACCACCTTTTATAATAGTTTTAGCCCAGTTGTCAAAGTCTTCTAATGAGTTTACATTTTTCATCATAGAAAATGCTTCAAACAACGCATTGAGTAAGTTCTCATCTGGGTCATCTTTTGCTATTTTAAGTATAGAAAGTATAGATTCTTTAACATCCTCTACCTCACCTCTAACAGCTTGGTTAACAGCGTCATTTACTTGTGCTCTAGTTTTGCCTGCACCGAATGATCTAAAATAATCAGATGCTACAAACCTAGATTTCTTAGTCTGGAACAAAGCTGTAAGCATAGTATCTACTATCTGCTTTGCTGGACCATCTATATCATCTAGTGATACGAAATCTATTATTTCTCTACCAGCTATACCTGTATCACGTAACTGTTTTAACAAAGAACCTACAACTAAATCAGCTGTAACTACTGTTTCAGCAGCCCATGTTTCAAATACCTCATCTCCTAATGGTAGTGAAGCAGTATCTCTAGCAAATAATTCTGCAAGAAACTCATCAGCTGGCATATCAGCAGCATTTCTACCTTCAACTATTTGTCTATACGAAGCTACAGAATCACGCCATAAATCAAGCATGACCTTTCTATCACCTTTTACTGCGGCTAATTCTTTAGCAAACTTATCATCACTCATTAAGCTACGTAATGTAGACTCAACGATTTCATCTGTAGTGCCTGCTGCACGTGCTATACGCTCACGTTCTACAGCTGTAGTAATAGCACCTGTAGATCCATCTTCAGATCCCCAGTCTGTACGTGTACGCCTGAGTTGCTCATATGCTTCTCCCGGCGCAACTTCAGATATATCAGCACCCTGATGCCTTTCAGCAAGTGGTGCATTTTTAGCTGCACGAAACTCAGCTTCTCCTTTACGTATTTGTGCAAGAGCTGCTGTAGTTGTTTGATTTTCAATACTGGTGTTACGACGAACAATTTGGTTTTTAGCAGCACGACTGCCTTTACCTATTAAATGTACTGCTCCATCAAATACTAAACCAATACCCATACCTTCGACGATGTTCTTAAACTTCATCATAATAGGATGGTCTGTTTCTTTAGTACTTAATGGCGTATCTATCCAACCGTATCGGTCTCGCATAGCTCCTAAAGCGTTCTCTCCATCAGACTCTTTTGATATAATATCTGATATACCACCGATTGCAGCACCTCTAGCTAGTGTACCTAGACCTAAAAGTTTAGCTGCACCACCGGCTATAAGAGGTACTCCTGTAGCTGCAAGCCCTTTTGCTGCTAGTACTGTACCAGCTGCTAAAGAACCGAAGTGTACTGTACCTCTGAGTAGTTTACCCCACCATGTTTTAGTAATAATAGGGTCATCTTCGTCTGTAAAAGGTGTCCACTCTGGTTCGTAGTAACCTTTTTCTTCTTTTTCTTGTTGCATTTCACCAGACAACGCATCAAATGTACGTTCTGGAAATGTAGCTAGAGAAGAAGCTGTATCTTGTAAACCACCAGATAGAATAGACTGTGCTTCTTTAGCTATACCTCTAATTCCCCATGTATCATTGTTTCTAGGGTCAGCAGCTATGTCAGCAGCCTGTTGGTCAGATGCAACTGATGCTGCTTCTGACTCTTGAATAACTTGTTTCTTTTCTGCATCTTCTTCTATCTGAGCAGTCATCTCCTCAACAGAAGGTAATCCCGTAGGATCGTAATTAATGCTTTCGTTTTCCATATTTATTGATTTAGTGTTTGTTCCACTTGTGCCTTAGCAGCAACTGAACTTAATGAATCTAATTCTAAGAATGGTGGTATGTCTCCTATTATTTTTGCATACTCTTCTCTATCTTCTTGTGGTACAAAAGTTAAACGTCTGTATGTAGAATCTGCATTACTAAATGCTAATTTGTTGTTACCTTTAAACCGTAGTCTAGATAATACCAATAGTCTTTGCATGCGGTCATCAAATACAGCGTCAAAATCTAAGTTAGGTAAGTCTCTCATAAGTTGTATCAAACCTTCACGTGTAATACCATATAACCCAAAGTTATCATAACCTTGTTCTATAAGATCTACAACCTCTCCTAGCGTATGTTGTGATAATGGTTTTTCTAACTCAGCATACTTATTATCTTTTTTAATAGCATCTAGACCACCATTATCTTTAGTCTTTGGATTTATTATTGCATTTAATAGTTTGGCTCGATCTCCTTTTAGATCTTCTGTAACGACTCTATCTATTTTATTCGCAGAAGGTTTATCTTCTATTAGTAGAGGGTTTGTAAGACCAAGGTTAATGTCACCCATAAGCTCTGGTATAGGTTTCATCATACCTGTAGCTACAAGTCTATCATGAGCTAATTTAACTGATGATTTGTTTTTATATAGATGTGATATACTTGTCCAGTAACCGGGAAGTTTTTGTTTCTTTCCTTTAAAAAACTCTAGCGATTCTGTTAGAAATGGCTCTTCGGCATCATGTGGAGTTTCTGCTGATATAGCACCGGCAGGGTCCGCTCTGTATACACCAGTTAACTTAGCAACTGCGAGCTTTGTATCTTTTGATGTTAGCTCAGAGTCAGCTTCATCAAACTGAGCTTCTGTAATAGCAGCTTTTGTAGTTGTAGCAGCTTCCGCTATAGGATTATCAACTCCTAGTTTAGACAGTCTGTTAAATTCGTCTTTAAAAAATTTACCCGCCTTTGCATACATTGCATTATATTTATTTGTTCGCCACTCATAGTCTAAAACTTTTTTATCAAAAATATTTCTATCTTTAACTCTCCCATCTATAAGTTGAGCAAAGTTTGTTCTAACTTCTCTAAACTCTGGTCTATCAAATACAGGAGTCTTACTTCTTTCTACAAGCTCTAGTGCTTGAGTACGTAAAGTAGGATCTACAATCGTAGAAATCATTTCCATAGATACAGGTATATTATCATTTTCAAATCTACCTGTTAAATAATCAAGTCTACCTTGCTGCCAGTCCAACCCTTCCTTTTCTTTAGCTGCATTATAATACTGACGTATTTCGTTAGCGTTACCAGCTTGTAAGGATTGGTAATTAGTTTCTTTATTATTACCTTTAGGTACAAACTTTAGATCGTCAAGTATATATTTTATATCTTGCTCGTCAAATACATTTTTATCTATACCACGTTTAACTAGCTTAACCCAATCAGCATTTGCTTCTTTCATAGAGTTTTTACCGTAGCCTTTACCTTCATAGTATTTAGCTCGGTTAGCTATAAAACCATCTTGGTGATAAATTTCATCTCCTATAGGTTCTGTATAATTAGGATCGTTTGTTTTTTCAGCATTAATTTTTATGGTATCAAAATAGTATTGATCTGAGCTACCTTGATTAACTGTATTTACAGCAGCAGCTTCTGCACTATAAGCTTGTGCATTATCTGAACTTAACCGATTATTCCATGCAGGGATAAAAAAGTTAATTAGCTGTCCTTTACTAATCTGTGGATATTCCTGTGTCCAGATTTCTATATACCTAGAACCAGCTACACGCCACCACTGTTGCTTTTCAAGTGCTGTCATGTCAGCGTATAACTTATCTCCGACTACAAGACTACTTTTAGCAATATCTAAATACTGAGGAAGATAGTCTTTCATATTTTTAGCACCAGACAGCCCTGACACTATATTCTCATTAGCTATCATTTTTTGAAGCTCTAACAAGTCCTGATTACTAACAGGCATACCAGTAGAATCTGTGCCAGTCGCTTCTATCTTTCCTATCTCAGCTTGTATATCGCCGTCATTCATATTCTTGAGCTCAGTAGCTCTTTTTTGAAGACTAGCGAATCTACTTACTATCTTTGGATCTTCAGATGTTTTTATTAATTCATCATAATCAGCATCATTATCTTTATAAGTTTGCATCTTCGCAAGAGCTTCACCACCTGTCTTAGTTAACTGGACTATATCTTTTAACCCGTCTACAATGGTGTACTTATTTGCAGCATTATAAGCTGCAATGTGTTGAGCAAAATCTTTAGCCCTAACTTGTATGTTACGGTCTATCGACTCGTTTACAGCCTTTTCAGCATTAGGAGCTGTTTCGGCGTAGTCTAGCTTCTCATCGGTAAACGGAAATAATTGTTGTTTACCGAGAGCAGCAAAATATGAATCTGACATTTAACCGAACCCCATCATGCTAAATATAGTTTTTTCTCCTCCAAAAGGCGTCATAGATCCGAGACCTACAACTTGTGTAGCTATCTGTAATGCTCCACCTAATCTGTTACTTGGTGGCATTAGTACAGGTGCACCATACTCTGGTCTCACACCTATTGAGTTGATTGCTTTTGCTCGTGCTCCTTGATACTGTTTGAGTCTAGCTTGTTGACGTCTCGCCATGTTAACTCCATACTCATTACGCACAGCATTATTCAGAGCACCTCGCACTCTTGTTAAAGCTAGTAATCCTTTTCTACCAGCTGTTCTAGACCTACCTTCTTGTTTGCCTCTTATATCTCCGCCTTTAGCAAAGTAGTTAGCAAATGTAGTTTCGTATTGTTGTCTAGCTTGTCCCTGTACATACAAGGCTCGTTGTAAGTCGTTACTCATTGCACGACTAAAACCGATGGTAGCAGTGTTTAAACCACGCTGACCGGTTGTTTCTCTATTCCAAAATTTTAGGGATGCAGAACGATAATTAGCGTCTTTCTCCATCCAGCGTTGTCTTGCTTGCTGTCTAGCAGCAGCGTTAAGATCCATGCACACGGCAAAACTCTATAAATGGTAAATTGTTTGGTCCGTATTCAAACTTACGTAAGAACTTAAAACCTAAAAACTTTAACAGTTTTAAATGTACTGTATTTCTACAGTCTACTATGTTCCACAAAAGAGGCTCTTCACGGCTATCGACATACCGTTTGGCTTCTCTTGCAAATGTAATTGGATAACGTTCTATTTCTGGTGTACATAACATCCAGATTGATCCGTCATTACCTACTCCGGCTAGTCCGGCAGTCTTGCCGTCTGGTACTGTAAAATACACAGTAGAGCTCCTCTGAGCCACCATAGGAAGAAAGGCTTTAGGATTGATCCCATGGCCTTCTGTAACCTCCCTGTAGTCGTCTGAACGTAGGTTTGAGGCTACTTCTGTAGCAGCCTCTAGTGTAATTGGGTGTATGTAATTAGGCACGTTTGTAGAATTTAGGTGAATAGTCTCCCTCCCACGACATAGCTCTTAATGTAGCTGGTGCGGGGTGACTTGATTTAAGTATAATATTTACGTTTGTATTCTTCTCATAAACAGGTATAGTTTTAATAAACTCTTCTAGATATGGGGCGTCAGATGTTTGGTACTCGTCTAGTATTGATGACTCATATACTTCACTATAATCAGACTTACCTAAACGTTCTAATACAGTTTCGTAAAGACCTATCTTACCAAAGTGTAGCTTGACTCTATGTAATACAAGTGATGAGTTAACATCAGAAACTGATCTCTCATTCTGTACTTTAGTTGGGTATAGTTTAGGAAACTCTACTAGGTATTCATATACATAACCTATACGTAACGTCACGCCTGACCAGTTTCCCGGTACTGTAAAGCTTGTTGTACTTGTTAAGGTAGGTTTAGCATATCTACCTATTCTAGTAGCACTGCTGTTAACATCAATTAATGCTAAATCATAGTTAGGTGTAGTTACATTAGGCAACCAAGTAACACTACTAAATGTAGTTAAATTTGTAGTAGAGCTATAACTACCACCACTAATTGTAGTATGGTTATCTAAGTGTATTAAATAGTTTACATCATCTTGGTCAAAGTTGGGGTCAGTATCAGACTGTATCAACTTAAGACATTGTAAGAAGTTATCAGTATCTAGAAAGTAATACTCGTCATTAATAATAAAATGATACTTAAGCGGATTATTAAACTTCCATCTAAACCATGCTTGCTGCTGTACTTTATCACCAACTTGTAAATATTTGTACCCTAAGACTGTATCTGAGTCAGTTTTACCTATAAGTATCATAGAGTTTTCTCTAGAATTAGTAAGTAAATCTAAATTTTTAGGTAATAGAGTAGGTACTAGCTTACTAATTTCTACAATACTTGGCTCACCCTCTCTTGCTGTATTAGCCATTTGATTCATGCGGCTAAATTTACCAGAATTATCTAGGTAAGCTACAGTAGTTCCTAACGAAATAGGCGGTATATCTTTATTATAGTTAAATGTAGATACACTACGTAGTTTAGCTGTATCAGGATTCAGTACAGTATCGTCTGTAGATAGTAAAAACTGTTGGTTTGTACTAAATACTAGCAGTCCAGCATTGATTTGTATGCCATCAAATAGGTCAGATGGAAACATGGATGCAGCAGATATGTCTATAGGGTCACTAGCGGCTACTGTAAGAGCTGATTCTATAAAGAAATCAGGGGTTCCTAGCGTACCCGGTCTAGATAATATGACGTTTTCGCCTGCTAATAATGCTAATCTGTTACGGAAAAACAATACTTTATTAATACGTTTACCTACAAATGTAGGCATAGGGTTAGTATTTGTATCTCCTACTCGACGTACTTGATAAGTAAAAGGTCTAACAGTAAATGTAGTTGTAGCTGTACGCTGTATAACCAACGGCATGTTAGTCAAAGTATCAGTTATACCGGGTATTGGACATTCACTCCACGACCCTGCACCATCTAAATTATTTTCTCCGGAAAATCTAAGAAAGTAATCATCCTCATCAGACATTCTAGCGTTAGCTACCTTAACTACATAACCATGTCTACACTGGTTTGGTAGTAATGTAACATCATTAACGGTCTTTTGAAAGACACGCATAAGATCTTCTTCTGCTATTTCTACGTTAAACGGAGAACTACTTGATAAGTATATTCCCGGTCCTATAACCTTTGCAGAAATACCAGACGGTAACTGTGCAGTTATACCAGCTAATATAGTATCAGCTGTTACTGCTGTATCAGAATCAAAAGGTGTAGGAGTTGGACGTATTAATCCATCACCATTATTAGTAAGTGTAGCTTTAACAGTTGTTGTTTCTATTTCTGTTACAGTAATATCTAAAAATGCTTGACCATTACCACTAGCTGCATTACTAGCAGCATCTGGAACTACTCGTACAACGTCTCCTACATCCCAACCTTCACCACCATGTAGTAATACAACTTCTAGGTTATAACTACATCTATAATTATCACCACCCGGTCCAGACGAGTCAGCACTATAGTTAGGGCTAACACCTTGCTGACCCAAGGCTGTGCAACGAAATGTTAAGTTATCCTTACCTGTAGTAAGTGTAGTACCACCACTGTTTTTTACATGTGTAATATTTTCTGATGAGCCATAACTACCCTTAGCTGTTACAGCAAAAACTTCTGTACCAATACCGGGACAGTGACCTGTACCATCTGATTCGTCGTAGCTGTTAGCTGTAATTTTAATTTTAGTTGCACGTTTAAGTGTAGTTAAATTACCTGTAGATGTTGAGTCAAATATATTTACTCCGTACTGTCTACCATTTTCAGTTCGTAATAATTCTATCATAGCACAATGAGCTTCTGGTCTATCAGGTGTTGTACCCGACTCGCCTACTAAAGTGTTAGAGTTAGAAGAGTCTCTACTGTTAACAAATGTAGTATCGTTAATTGTAAGAAACTGTAAGTTTTCTGAGTTACTGGTAGCAAGGTAATTCTGTACTGTTGATTGATGATTTACTCCATCATGTGTATAGCTAGTAGTCATCTGCTGCCCATCACTGCAACGCCAGACTCTGACTTGTCCATCTGCTGCAACTTGACCTATATAAGATCCTTCGCTTTCATCTCTATAGTAATGAAACCAAGAACCACCACTTTGTACATTAGTTAAAGGAGCTGTCCCAACTCTAGCTGCACCGGGTCTTTTAAATAAACCAAAGGTTGGGTCAGGAATTGCATTAACAATATCTCTAAGTTGCCCTTGAAATTTTAAGTGGTCTGCCTGTTCTGAAATTCCTTGAATAAAGCTAGGAATAGTTTGTGTAATACCAGCCATTATCTTGCTAAGTTCCTCCAAGGTTCGTAGGTAGGATATACTGTATCATCTGGAAATCCAAACATGCTATGGTTGCCTTGATTACATTCGTATTCCATAAGTGCAGCACGGCTTAGTGCTTCTTGCTGTGCTAATAATTGTACCAGCTGTGGGTTAGCTACCAGTTGTGTAGCTGCTATTCTGGACGCTCTGTAAGTTATATATCTTTTAAAAACAAGAGGCAAGTCTTCGTAATTATATAACCTAATAACATCTAAGTCTATAGTTGAACCCATGTCAGTAAAGACATCTGTGTGTTTATTTTTATCGTACAAAAAACCGTTACGTCTTACAAAGTTATAAGTTCTTGTGTTCCAGTTATCTGGTAAATCTATTCTAATTATATCATCTGATATAGCTATTTTGTTATTAGCGTCTTTACTAAATGTTACATGACGCTCTCTGTTAAAGTGCCAGCCTTCCGACTGTAGATCTACATTTGCATCACGTAGTAAGTTATATATAAATTGTATCTCTGGGTTAGCGTTTGTAATAACTCCAGTAGATGGGTCTTTTAATTGTGTTATAGGTGCTTGTCCGATAGCTCCCAGTATTGAGTTAACTGCGGATAGTTCGGTATCGGTTTCAATAGTTGTGGTAGCCATAAGAAAAAAGGGAGCCGAAGCCCCCGTATAAAAAATAAATGTGTTACTACGATGTAGTTACGTTTTCTGGGTATGTGTCACCGAAAGCGGCGTTACCTGTAGAACCTACAGCAGCACCAGCAACGAGTTCAACACAGCAAGCAGGGTTTAAGAAATCTGCACCCATAGCGAGACGTCCAAGTATTACGTCACCTTGGTATACAACTGAAACATCTCCAGAAGTTACTTGAACCTGTGGTCCAATAGCTTCTACAACTCCAGCTCCTTCTTTTTGGAAGATTAAGCCACAGCTGTTAGCGAAGTCAGATGAGTTACCATAGTTGTTGTTGATACCTGTTACAGAAGCTCTACCGTCTTCTGCTGTTTCACCAACAAATGAACCAACGTTTCCGGGTGATGTTACACCGGGGTTAGTTGCAGATGCAGAACCATACTTAGTTCCGTATGATCCAAAGAATGGAATGTTCATTGACTTGAAGATCTTAATGCCTGCAATTTCAATGATGCCGTTTCCAGACTGTAGTGTATCACCTTGCTCGTCTCTGTTGATAAGACCGTTAGAACCAACATTTTGTATTAGTTCGTAGTACTGTCTTGGGTTCAACACAGCTACTCTACCTTCAGTAGAAACTCCTTTCTCATCTAGTGCAGCGGCTGCATCGTAGAAAGCGTTTATTAATGAAGCTGGTACATAAGCATCAGATGCTTGGTTATTTGTACCTACTCTGATCTGTGTTCCACCGGGCTCAACGAAGCCTGACTTAGTGATTGGTGAAGCAACTCTAGCTCCCTTCGCAATTTGACGGAAGATAAGTCTATCGTACTTCTCAGCTAGAGCATAGCCAATCTTCTTAGAGATTTCACCACGTAGATCGTAGTGTGCTAATGTTTCATCTAGCTCATAAACAAACGCTGAACTGATTAATAGGTCATCGCAAGTTATGGTTTTTTCAGCTACTGGAGGTGCTCCATCAGAGTTACCTAGTATGCTGTTACCGGGTGTATGATACTCGGCTTTTGTGCGTCCAGTGTAGATGAACTGAAGACTCTTCCCGTTTGTTAGGGTTCTCTTCATTACAAGGTCTCTAGCGATTGTGTTACGCTGGAAGCCTTTGAACATCTCTCCACTGAACAGCTTTAGATACAGGGCTCTTGCGGAGCCTGTAGCGTTCGATTGACCCGTCCGTGTAAGACTTGCTGGGTCGTTAGTTGATTGTTGTGCCATTGATATGGATTAAAAAAAAAGGTTGATATTGCTTTGTACAAATTTTTCTCGAGTTTTTTGTAGGTCTATCCCTACCGTCTAGACGGCTCAAGGTATCTCCTTAGAGGCTTGTGCCAAGTGGTAAGGGAGGACTTGCACCTCCCAGCTGGCTTAACCAGTTACCTTTTTGTATGCTATGCCACGATACTTAAGTAATTGTAATCTAGCATGATCTCTTTGCTCTTTGATTCGAGCTTGTAGTTCTACTTGAGTCATAATTAACCTCAGTACCTGACCCCCGTTCCATGGTCAGATTGCATGCGTCCCTGATGGGATGAACGGACGTGGCTATTACCCTATAGCTGGTGCTGTAAGGGCAACGGATGTAGACTCAGCTGATGCTAAGTCGAGTGGAAAGTTGTGTGCGTTACGCTCATGCATAACTTCCATTCCAAGGTTCTGTCTGTTTACAACGTCAGCCCAAGTAGGGATGACTTTGCCGTTTGTATCAACGATGGATTGATTAAAGTTAAAACCATTAAGGTTGAAAGCCATGGTGCAGATGCCCATAGAGGTGAGCCATATGCCAACGACGGGCCAAGTAGCCAGAAAAAAGTGTAAGCTACGAGAATTATTAAAAGATGCATATTGAAAAATTAATCTACCGAAGTAGCCGTGGGCTGCAACGATGTTGTATGTTTCCTCATCTTGACCAAACTTATAGCCATAGTTCTGTGAGACATTCTCAGTTGTTTCTCTAATGATAGAGGAAGTAACAAGACTTCCATGCATAGCAGAGAAAAGAGATCCACCGAATACCCCAGCAACACCGAGCATGTGGAACGGATGCATAAGGATATTGTGTTCTGCTTGAAATACGAACATAAAGTTAAAAGTACCAGAAATACCAAGAGGCATACCATCACTGAAACTCCCTTGTCCGAAAGGGTAGACGAGAAAAACAGCTAGTGCTGCGGATAGAGGTGCTGTGTAAGCGACAAATATCCAAGGTCTCATACCTAGTCTATAAGATAGTTCCCACTGTCTGCCTGCATAAGCTGCTACACCGATGAGGAAATGGAAGACAACGAGTTGGTATGGTCCACCATTATACAACCATTCGTCCAAGGTTGCGGCTTCCCATATAGGATAAAAATGTAGTCCGATTGCATTAGAGGAGGGGACGACTGCTCCTGATATAATATTGTTTCCGTAGATTAAGGAACCGGAAACTGGTTCACGTATGCCGTCAATGTCTACTGGCGGTGCAGCGATGAAGGCGAGTATAAAACAAGTTGTTGCAGCGAGCAAGCAAGGGATCATTAAGACACCAAACCAACCTACATATAGTCTGTTGTTTGTGCTAGTAACCCACTCGCAGAATCTCTGCCAGTTACTGGCTTGGCTTTCTCTTGTTACTGAGATAGCTGCCATTTAAAATATACCGGGGATGATTTGTCCTGTTGTTGCGTACGCACCTACTGCTGCTACGAAACCAAGCATTGCTGCCCAGCCATTAAATCTTTCTGCTTCGTTTGTCATGATTGGATGTTTGTTAATTGGATAGTTTTCAATGACTCTAGGTGGAGTCTCATTTGGATAAATGTTTAATAGTTTGTCAGTCATTATTTTTTTTTAGTTTTTCTCTTGTAAGGTTTTGCTGTTTTCGCTGCCTTTTTAAAGTTAGCGGCGGTGGGAGAGCCCTTAGAACCCACCTTTCTCATCTTTTCACCAGAGCCAGCGGCGATCCGCTTTCTCTTGGCGTGAATGTTTGCGTATAATCCTCGTTTAGCTGCCATTATACTTGACCTTTTTTGTTGGTTTTTCTTTTGATTGCATCTAGTAGCATATCTTTACCAGCATCTTCTCTTGCCTTTTTATTCTGCCTAGCTTCGAGAATCTCTCTTTCTATTTCATAGTCAGGACCTAGTTTAGCAAGCATTTGTCTCTCTGTAATAGTGCGTGTTCGCTTGCCAGTCGACATATCATCTGTATAAGCCATGTTAGTACCCTTTTGTTTTAGTACCTGTGCCTTTCTTTTTCTTTTTAGTCATTACTTACCTACCATTTTTTGTGCTTTTTTGTGAGCTGCTGTAAAAGATGTACCAGCTCTCATCTCTTTACGCATCATAGCCATGTGTTTAGCTGAGTGATGCTCGGCATGTTTCTTAAGAGTTGCCTGTTGTCTTGCTGTTAGTTTCATTAACACTTCCATTTACGTAGGGCAAGAGCCTTACGTGTAGGCTTGCCGTTTGGTTTCTTCATTGGTCCTTTTACTCCACTCATGCGAGCACAGAAAGAACGCTTACGTGCACCACCCCCGGGCTGAGGAGCCTTGAGGTTAGAGCCGGTAGCAGCATTATACTTCTTTCTACCGGCTGCTGTCAGTCCGCCTGAGCGAGACTTGTGCTTGCCCATTTTAAGACTGACGTTTTTTCTTTTACGGGAGGCCATACTTTTCTTTTAATTTTTGATACTCAGCTTTACCAGCGTCTGAATCTGGAAACCCGTATACGGTGTGCATAGAGTCATTCATCAGGTGATATTCTCGACGACGCATGCCATCATCGTTTCGGGTAATAGGTAAAGCTCCACCCTCGTCATTATACAATGGAACATCCATGTAAGTTGCAGGCTTACCGCTCGGATCATAACCTATATGATCTTTAAAGTTATGATTTTCGCCTTGGTATCTACCTGTACCTTGCATTGTAAAATCAGGTTTGTCAACATGTGTACCGTGAGCAATCATTAAAGATTCCAAAGGTGGCTGACGTGGTTTTGGTTTAAGTGGATCTTTTTTCTCTTTAGCCATTATGTTATCATTAGTTTAGATTTGTTAGGCTTTGAAACTCGTTTTAGAAAAGGACGGAGATAAGTTGGAACAGCATCATTAGAGGGCATTGCTTTACTACCCTCTAAACCATTTTGCTTTCTCCAGTTTTCTACAAATAGACGAGCTTCGTTTGTATAGTCCTTAGCCATTACTTTTTCTTCTTGGTTTTATTTTTCATGATTGCAGCCGCAACTTTTGGTCTTTTTTTTGCTAGTGCGGCTAGCCCCTTTGACACTTTCTTCTTGCCTTTAGCTGGCGGTCTGCCTCTCTTTGAACCATAAGTTCCTTTCCCTGCTGGCATAATTAAAACTCCAAATTGTCAGATCTTTCTAGTTTAGCGATAACATCTTGCCTGTAGGCTGGGTCGTTATCATACCTTCGGTCACTCATTGCTTGGACAAGCTCTGCTTGACTTCTAAACACATCGCTTGTGGTTTGTGGTGCTTTACCTGTATACATTTTACCTTCGTATCCGTTTGCTTGTTCGTATTGTGACTTTAATCCATTTACTGCAAGCTGTATAGAACCGATGTCTCCATTACTAATAATGTTATCAAATGCTTCTACATATTTTGCCTCTAAGTTTTCGCCTGCCCAACTAATAATATTAGAATAGGACTCCTCTCCGCCGACAGAAGTCTTTATCTGATCTATCTGTGATTCGGATATATCATTAGCTGTAGGTGGTGCTGCTTGCCACTCAGGACTGTTAGTCACCTCAATGTATGCATTAACTAACTCTTCACTAGACATACCCTTAAACTTACCTAAAGTCTCTGGGGATAACTTACCATCATTAGAGTAGTACTCTTCTGAAGCGTTTGTAATAAGAGACGCAGTTTCAGATAAAGATGTTTCTTCCTGTTCGGTTTCTGGTTCTGCCTCTGCCTGTTCAGTTGTTGTTTCTGCCTCCTGTTCACCGAGCTTTGTCTCAAGTTCCTTGTAGGCTTTCTCTAGTTCTGCGGCATCTTTATACTTACCAGCTAGTAGCTGATCTTGTTGTTCGGCTATTTCTTCACCAACTCTCAGAGAATCTACTTCGTCTGTTGTAAGGTTGTCGCTTATTGTTTCTGTAGGTACGCTTGTATCTACTGTAAATGTATTGTTCTCCATTTATATTTGTGGGTCCTCCTGTGGTGGTTCGGGTGTGCTTCCGCCAGATAGATTTTGTATAGCTTCTGATGCCTGCTGTGCCAACTCTGGATTCTTCTGTGGATCCATAAGTGGTGTACCAGCAATCTGTCCTGTCTGCTCGACAAGTGATTTCTGAGCCATCTGCTGCATCTGCTCTTGCTTCATCTGCTCTAGCTGTTCTGGTGTCTTGATTAAGTTGAGTACATCTATACCCTGTGCTGCTGCTAATCTTGTGATAGCTTCGGCTGGGTTGACAAACTTTACGAGAGCTTCTGGTCCTAGTGTCTGTGCTACTGTAGCCATAAATCTAGTTAAGCTTTCGTTGTCTTGTCCTCTACCTAATGAATTTATACCAGCTACTATCTTAGGTCTAACGACATCTTTAGGTAGCTTTGGTATTTGATTGCTACGCTGTAGTATAAGCATAGTTCTATTGAGGTAGGGTACTAAAAACTCTACCGTTAATAAACTGAACAAGCCGCCAAGCGATTGTTCTAGCTCTAGCTGTGTAAGGCGTACCTCTTCAGCTGTAACCCTTTCAGCGTTTCGTACATTCATTACTAAGAAAGCTTCAAGGATTCTTTTTTCTATTGACTGTGCCATCTGTGCGGCTGTAGAAAAGTCAGCAGTTTTACCTACCTGTACTACTCCTACGTCTTCTGGTCTACCTTGTATGATAGCACCGTTGCCAGCTTTTGATAAAGTCTGTGGCTTGGTTGTAGCTGAAGGTGATACAAGAAAGACTACCTTACTTGCAACACTAGCTCCTTCTACGAGAGCTTGAGATAATCCATTAAGACTACGTAAGTCTCCTAAGAATTCCTCTACCCTACCACGTCCATAGTCCTCACCATCTACTGTATTGAATCGAAGAACCAACCATGGAGAAGCGTTCTTGGGTGCGGTGCTACGGCTATCAGCAAGGATTCTATCGTCTACCTCCTGATGCCAGACCCAGCGACCACTACCTTCATCCATCTTGACACAGGTGTACACCTCAGCGTCGTCTTCATATGGTCCTAAGCCTTCGCTGTTTGGACCTACATCTTCGTCAGGCTTTTCTATACCTAACACTTTTCTATTTATTATTTCTTTAGTAACAATCTCTATGACATTACCATTACCATCTCTGTTAACTACGTATCTTTGTAACGGAAAGTGTTTTAATCCATCTTTGCCCATAAATATAAGAGCATTACCAGATACAATTAGATGCTTTAATGCTTGGTGCACTACAACTCTATCATTAGATGCAGCTATGTAGTCCATAATCAGTCTCTCAATTTTAGAGAAGGATAGGTCTAGCTCAGTGCGTATCTGTGGGTCAAGTGTTTGTCCAAGCTTATCGTCACGTACTTGTAACTTAAAAAAGCTAGTCTGGGGTGGTAGTGTAGCAAGCATGAGTTTAGCTGCTAGAGTAACTACAGCCTTAGCTCCTACTGAGTGCCAAGGTTGTTGCAATGATCGCTTACCTTTGTAAGTATCATCTCTAGTAACCAAATAAGGTAAGGTAAGTTCAGAACATTCTACAGCCATATCAAGAAACTGAGTTCTTCCAGATTGTAGTTTGTCGTATCTTTCCTTAGCCTTAAACATTCATACCTCCTGTACCTGTACCGGCTGTAGTCCCGGGGTTAAGGTTGATTTTAAGAGCATCAGTTCCTGTTTTCTGAGGTGTTCCTCGTGAAGCAGTCTTTGCTGTTGTACCATACTCTACGCCTGCTACCTCGTCTGGATCTACCAACTCTTTTTTACCGGGCAGTCTTGACGCATTAACTAAGTCAGGTTGCCTTGGTTGTATAGGAGCTGGTGTCGGCATAGGTGCTGGGCTTGATCTAAATAGACACATTATCTTCGTTTAAAATAGATTTTATATATTGTACCACTTCCTGTTGTCCGGAGCGATACATGATGGAGGCTAAGTCCTCCTTGGGGTGGACGGGGTACCAAGCGAACTTGGTTTCCAAATCCTCTACCAGTTTCTCTAACTTTTCTGAATGAAAGTTAAGCGTACTGGGGTAGGTTTGTGTTTGCATGTTCAAAAAACGCTGGCATACGAGCTGCTTTTGTGTCGGAAAACTGTGGAGC
>Ga0208666_1000313_pt1 | contig 24459 bp, 19 predicted proteins | sample 5B_taG_FD_184078 | JGI IMG/M metagenome (GOLD analysis project Ga0208666, IMG submission 184078) | Marine viral communities from the Subarctic Pacific Ocean - 5B_ETSP_OMZ_AT15132_CsCl metaG (SPAdes) (version 2) | ecosystem: Environmental > Aquatic > Marine > Oceanic | place: Pacific Ocean...
ATGAAGGTGAAACTTTTGTACTATTAAATGGATTTCATTTTGAAAATGAAGTTTATGAAAGACAAGCTAACTCAAAAGGAGAATTTATAAACAGAGGAGAAAAAAGAATATTACCTATAAAGTACACGCCTGATTTTATTGGTGAAGACTTTATTATTGAAACTAAAGGTAGACCTAATGAATCATTTCCTATTAGATGGAAGTTATTTAAAAAATTAGTTACTGAACAGTTTCCAGGTTACGTTCTTTTTAAACCACAAAATCAAAAAGAATGCGACAGAGTAATAGAAATTCTGAAAAACAAAAAAAGTTAGCAAGGTTAAAATACAGGGAAAGGCAAATTGATAAACATATTAAATGGGCCGTTAACAGAGGATTTCTTAGGTGGAAAGAACTAATAGAAATTCATAATAAATATAATGTAAAAGTATATGAGTAGAGTTTGGAGAATATCTATAGGTTTATATCCAGGAATACTTATAGGAATTAGATCTTATGATCTAGACGAAGTGGTGTCACACGTGCTGTATTTACCGTTTGTAGATATAGCTTTAGAAATAATTAAACAAGATAAAGAAGATTAATATGGGATTATTTGATGAAAGAGTAGCTTACAAACCTTTTGATTACCCCGAGTACTATACAGAAGGTTGGTTACCACAAGCGCAAGCTTTTTGGTTACATACAGAAATACCGATGACGGCTGATGTAAAAGACTGGAATGAAAAGTTAACGCCTGCTGAAAAGCATTTAGTAGGTAATATATTATTAGGATTTGCACAAACAGAATGTGCAGTGTCAGATTATTGGACACAAAAAGTAGTTGGTTGGTTTCCTAAACATGAAATACAACAAATGGCTATGATGTTTGGATCACAAGAAACTATTCACGCTGTAGCTTATTCGTATTTAAATGAAACTTTAGGTCTTGAAGACTTTGAAGCTTTTTTACATGAGCCTGCTACTGCGGATAGATTTGAAAATTTAGTTAGTTATGAAGGAAAAGATAAAATTGGTATTGCCAAAAGTTTGGCAGTCTTTAGCGCTTTCGCTGAAGGTGTTTCGTTATATTCTGCTTTTGCTGTTTTATATAGCTTTCAGCTTAGAAACTTACTTAAAGGTATTGGCCAACAAATGAAGTGGTCAGTAAGAGATGAATCATTACACTCAAAAATGGGTTGCCAGTTGTTCAGACACATGTGTGAAGAAACAAAAGGTTTAAAAGATGATTGTAAAGATCATGTATTAGCTGCTGCTGATATTATGGTTGACCTTGAATTAAAATATATCGATAAAATGTTTGAGCAAGGCGATATAGAAAATTTGAAAAAAGAAGATTTAAAAAACTTTATAAAGAAAAGAGCAAATGAAAAAATCGTCGAGCTCGGTTATACAGACGAAGCGGATCATTTCGGATTTGATGCAACCAGCGCTAATACTTTGGATTGGTTTTATCATCTTACTGGGGGTGTTACTCACACCGATTTTTTTGCTATCAGGCCTACTGACTATTCTAAAGCAAACGAAGGAGAAGATTTTGAGGATATTTGGTAGTATATTAATATTAACTTTAATGAGTTGCACAAAAACAGAAGTTGAGTGTGACTCAAAGTTGATTGAAGCATATGCTATTGAAAAATGTGATAGCTATGTAAACAATAAAGAATGCATAAACGAAGTAGTTTACTTAATAACTACGTCTTGTGGAATTAAATAATAAATATGAAAGAATCAGAACTAATAATAATGAGAAAAAAAATAGAACAGCTAGGTGCTTTAATGCAGGGTGTTCTACAGGAATTAACAAATCTTAGAGATCTGTCAGTTGGTACTTTGCAGACTATTAAAAATATGCCGGATTATGAAGAGGCTATTAAAAAATTAGAGGAACAAATGAAAGAAAAACAAGAAGATGTGGAATAATGACTGGAAGAAAGGCGTAGACTACCCCTCCTGGGGCGATACGGACGTGTATAAGAAGACTATAGCTGGTGGTTATCTATTACAAGGGGAATCACCAAAAGACGCTTACAGGAGAGTTTCTAACGCGGTTGCTAGAAGATTATATAAACCAGAATTAGCAGATAAGTTTTTTGATTATATTTGGAAAGGGTGGCTTTGTTTAGCTTCACCTGTATTATCTAACACTGGAACTGACAGAGGCTTACCTATTAGTTGCTTTGGTATTGATGTTGCTGATAGCATTATGGATATAGGTAACAAAAATCTTGAAATGATGTTGCTTGCGAAACACGGTGGTGGTGTTGGCCTCGGCGTAAATATGATTAGACCAGCAGGTGCTACCATTGCAGGCAACGGAACTTCAGATGGTGTTGTACCATTTTGTAAAATATATGATTCAACTATATTAGCTACTAATCAAGGATCGGTTAGAAGAGGTGCAGCATCAGTTAATATAAACATTGACCACCCTGATTTTTTAGATTGGTTAGAAATAAGAGAACCTAAAGGTGATGTTAATAGACAGTCTTTAAATTTACATCAATGTGCAGTTGTTGGTGATAAGTTTATGAGAAGACTCGATGAAGGACAACCAGAAGCAAGAAACAAATGGAGTAAGCTATTACAGAAAAGAAAAGCTACAGGTGAACCTTATATAATGTTTAAAGGTAACATCAATAAAGTAAATCCTAAAGCATATAAAGCTAATAGTTTAAAAGTTCACATGACTAATATATGTTCTGAGATTACACTACACACAGATGAGTCTCATTCTTTTGTATGTTGTTTATCTTCTGTTAACTTAGCTAAGTATGATGAGTGGAAAAATAGTGATCTTATATATGATGCTACGTGGTTTTTAGATGGAGTATTATCTGAATTTATACAAAGAGCTAAGAATATGAAAGGCTTTGATAATGCTGTTAGATCTGCTGAAAAGGGTAGAGCGTTAGGATTAGGAGTATTAGGTTGGCATACACTGTTACAACAAAAAGGTATTGCTTTTGAAGGATTGCTTGCGCAGTTTAAAACAAGAGAAATATTTTCCCAGTTAAAACTGGAAACTGAAAGAGCAAGTAGAGACTTAGCCGATATATATGGTGAACCATTATGGTGTGTAGGTACAGGAATGCGAAACACACATTTAAGAGCGGTTGCACCAACAGTATCAAATAGTAAATTATCTGGTAACGTATCACCAGGAATTGAACCTTGGGCTGCTAATGTATTTACAGAGCAATCTGCTAAAGGTACATTTATAAGAAAGAATTTAGAATTAAAAAAATTGTTTAAAAAACTAGGTATAGATAATCAAAAGACTTGGGATCAAGTTTTAAAAGATAAAGGATCTGTACAAGGTATAAAAGAATTAGATGGTCACTATTACGATAATACTGGCAAGCTTACTAAGGAAGAAAGCGGCGAGCCGGTTAAAAATGTTTTCAAAACGTTTAAGGAAATAAATCAACTAGAATTAGTTAATCAGGCAGGTATAAGACAAACTTATATTGATCAAGCAGTTAGCTTAAATCTAGCATTCCCATCACAAGCAGAACCTAGATGGATTAATAAAATTCATATGGAAGCTTGGAAAAGAGGAATTAAAACTTTGTATTATATGAGAACAGAGAGTGTTCTTAGAGGCGATATTGCGGCTGAGGCAATGAATCCAGATTGCTTAAGTTGCGATGGTTAGTTTTGTTTTGTTTATTTATATGAAGGGAATCTAATTTTTGGTTCCCTTTATATTTTATAGTACTCCAAGGCCAGGTTTTATCCAGCTTATTTACAACTGTAGATTTTATACTGTAACAAGAAGTAAACACCATAAGCACTAAAACAATTATAATCTTTTTATATAATGCTATACGTTGCTCTTCCATTAACTCTTGTGGCTTTTAAGCATCTATTTCTATTCTGCTCTTCAGATACATAACTTACGTGTACCCAATCCGGGTTTTCATCTGTACCAAACTCCCAGATCATTTGATCAAAGTTTAAGTTTTCTTTTATATATTCATACATTTCTGCATTGGTTTTATGACCAAATGTATCATCAATATCCATAGCTCTACCATCACAGTGTTGTGATCTGGAACTTCCTCCTATCGCTTTATTCAAAGCAACAGATCTATAAAAAGAATTAATTTTTATTGGTCCACCAACCCATTCACGCAAAGGTTCAAATATATTATTTGCAACACCAGTCATATTACCTAAGTGATATTCACCTGGAGAGTTATCAATGTTTAATCTCATTGCTGTATTTGATTTAGTACCTTCTTTATACGAAACGTGTTTACTTATCTTTTCCATACTACTTTCTTCTTTTAGTGTTTGACACTCTTCTAGGCTTTCCAGCTGGCTGGCCCAGTCTTTTTTTCTCTCTAATCTTTTTAGCTTTTTCAGATGAGCTCATTTCAGACGCAGTCTTTACTGTTTTACTAGATATACGTTTACTAGGCCTGCAATAAGGCGTACCTCTTTTTTCGCCTTTACGTCTACCACAAGCTTTGCCTGTACGGACATCAACCCATTTCTCTTTAAACCAGCGTTTAAGATTTGCTCCTTCTTTTGTTTTACGAACAGCCATTATTTTTTAACTTTAGAATGGCCGCAGCCTTTTTTCTTTAATGCTAAATGTTGCTTGTATGTATTTGCCTTAACGTCTTTACCGTTTTTGCAATACATCATGTGTGGTTTAAATTTTTCTTCCATTACTTTTTAGATTTATTACCCCAGTTGGCAGCACCAACCTTACGGCATTTTGCTATTGCTCCACTTGCATAAGCAGATGGGAATACTCTATATTTTGCTTTTACTTTTTTATAACACGCGTCTTTTGGCATAACTATTTTATTTTTGACTGTTTAACTCCTCCTTTTATTCCACCCTTTATTTTAGGCTGTAATGAATTTGTTTTATCTCTATCTATATTTAGCTCCCACTCGCTCCAACCTAATGATAAAGCAATACGCTGCCACATTTCGGTTTCTTTTTCCATTGCTGTTCTTACGTTATTAATTTTTCTTAATGCTCTATCTGCTGGTAAATTAATACCAAATGAAAGTGCATCACCAGCGGCTAATATAGCAGGATTTCTGGTATCTAACCCTAACTCTTTTATTTTTTCTTTATTTTGTTTATATTGAAACTTATCTCTTATATCAAATAACTGTCTTGTTTTCTTTCCAAGCGGTGGAGAAAGATTAGCTATTTCTTCAATTGCTTTTTCATCAAAACCTTCTCTTTCTAAAACTTTTAACAATGTATTTTTACCTGTAGATACTATAGCCCCAAATATACCTGCTCCCCTCAATATTGAATCCGACATACCATTTATTAATCTATAATACCTATTCTTTTCTTTCTTTTCTTCTTCAGTTGTTTCAGGATCATCAAATATTACAGTAAATAAAGCTTGTTGCATTGAGTAAAATAAAGCATTTTGAGCAATACCATAATAAATTATTTTGCTTATATTTTCTCTTGGCACACCTCTTCCATTATATAAATCCTGAATAGATCTTTTCATTAATCTATTATATTGCATAGGTGTATTTTGAAAAGCCAATATAAGTCTTCCACCCATACCAGCTTGCTCCATAGAAATTTTTTCAGGTCTACCAGATTGCTGTGTTGCTTCAGCTATTTCACGCATATCGGCAAAAGCTTTTCTTTCCGCTTCAGCTTTATCAAACCCTTGTTCTTGATATGTGTTGGCTCTATTCCTATAAAAAGTAGCACCCCCTAATGCAATTGCAAAACTATCAGCATATTGGGTAGGCATAAAACCTTTTTTAAGAATTACAGCTATCATAGATCTAACTTTATTTTTTGAATTCTTTGCAGCCTCTGCTATTTCTTGTTCTTGGACATCCGTTCTTAATCCTGATCTTCTAGCTTTTAAATAATCAGAAAAGAAAACTGTTTTAAAATCTTCTGAAAATTGTTTGTTATCTAACCATCTTTCACCTATTTTCAAAGGGTTATTATCAGTCCAGTTAGTAAAGTTTATATTTGAAATAGTTTGCAGTAAAGCAGACCTAGAGTTAATAAACATTATATTACCTATTGCATTATTCATCCAATCTAAAATAATATTACCCTGCTTATCTAAATTATATGATCTATTTCTACCTGTATAAATTCTAAACATTGAGCTTTCTAAAGCGGACATGAATGTATTACCGTATGCTGTTCTAATTTTATTAGCTATAGGCCCTGTTAATCTACCTGTTCGTTTATCAAAATTACCAAACATACCTTGAACATTATCAAAGAATTTTTCATACACTTGTTCTCTTGTGGTTACATTGTTGAATTCTAATAAGTCAGTTGTAATGGTTCCTGTTACCCAATGTTTGTCTGGTTTACCGTATTGAAAATCTGGATAAGCGCTTTCTATTGCATCTGCTATAGTTACAATATCAAAATTTTGTCTTGCATATCTAACTATTTTAGCTTGCTCAGGACCAGGTTTATCACCTTTAGTATTAGGGTCTAATTCTGGAACTTTAAAACCTCTACGGTTCCACATAAAAATTCTTATAACATGATCATTAGTGTACCCATCTATAGCTTCTTCTGTTAAATCAACACCTTGTTTGGTTATTATATCCTTTGCAGCGGTTAGAGATCTTTCAGATTCTTGTTGCGCAGATTCAAATTCTATATTAGCCGCGGTTAAAGGATCAAATAAATTATCTTTAAAAAACTTCATATCCTCATCCCCTTGTTTTCCTTTTCCTAGAAATCTATAGGTTAACCCTAATAAGTCTTCCGCTGTGTTTGGCACGAATAGTCTTATTCTTTCTGCTCTTTGCCCAAGCCTCCTAGCTTGTGGTTCAGAAAAAGTTGTTTCAGCTCCAATATCTTTTTTTCTTTCGATAATTGAGTTCATTTCTTTTTCCAAATCTTCAACCTTACTATATTTTATATTTGAAAATGCTTGCTCTGCTTTTTCTAAAGTTGATATATCAATTCCTTTTTCTTTAGTTATATTATTAGCTCTATATTCTGCTATAATTTTAGGGAAAAAACCTCCTTTAAAAACACCGTTTTCCCTTACTCTTTCTTTCCTAATTCTTAAAGAAATTACAGGTGACAATTCAAGTATAGGAGCATTAACACCCATAGTTGTTCCATTAAAAGAATATAATAATCCTTCATCTACTAATCCAGTACCTGGAAAATTAGCGTCTTTTGTTTTATAATAATTTTTAACAATTTCTTGGGGCACAGAAAATTTACCATTTCTTTCAACTTCAGCTTGTGGGCCTTTACCTTTTTTCATTTTAATTTTTTCATCCCATTGTTTAGCGTGCCCTGTGTCAACTAAAAATTTTGTATTTTGAGATGTAAAATCAAAGTCTTCTTTTTTAATACCCAATATTTTTGAGCCAACCTCAGCTATTTTGTCTAAAGCTTCTATAAAAGGTTGCGCTTCTTTTCTTTTTAATACATCTTCTGCTAATATGTTACCATTATTAGTTTTTAAGTTTTCAGTATTACCTAAAATTCTTGCTAATTGCCCATAATTTGTACTTCTAGAGCTAGCGCCCCCCTTATTTTCTATTCCTTCTGCTTTACCATTTATTTTTACTTGATAATCAATAACAGTATTATCATTACCGGCAGCTGTAGAAACCATTGAAAAGCCTTTATTATTTTTATTAGCAAGCTTTATTATATCCCCTTGTCTTTTTTCAACACCAACTCCTTGTTTTTTAGCGTAATCTTCTTCAACAGCTACATACAGATCAGGGTTTTTATCATATGCTTTATTTTTATCTTTTAAATATATAGATAAGAAATCATCTATTTGCTTATTATTTAATCCTTGGCTTTCAGCTTCATTAATTACTTTACTATATTTTATACCTGCTTGTTTATTTCTATTTTGTAAATCATCTACACTTAATTGATCTCTTTCTATAGCTTTTTTAAGCTCTTCTGTCCAAGCTTTATTAACATCTATACCTTGTAATTCTAATTTAGTTATAACATCGGGATTACTAATAGCATCTAATGCTGCATCAAAACTTAATTCATCTACTATAGTCCTAAGCAATGATTGTTTTCTATCGCTTCTTGTACTTGAACCTAATTCTGTACTTGTAAAATAATTAACAAATTCTTCTTGCGTCGGTTTAACTTTTTTAAACTGTCCCTCACCCACATTTGTTTTAGCTCTAACTTGATTTCCTTCCGCATCAACAATAGCCGCCCCAAAGTTTTTATATTTTTTATTAACTATTCTTTGAGGTAATTTACCTAATATGGTTTCATAGTTTTTTATTAAAAACTTTTTGAACTCATTTTTATCAGCTAATTGTTCTTGAATTATAGGTGTTAGCTCTGCTCTGTTTTTCTTTTCAAACTCAGTCCTAAATTTCTTTTCACTTATATTAGGCAATTTAGTTCCAAAAGTACTTTCAACTGCTTTAACAATTTTATTTTTAAAATCGTTATCTAATTCTAGCTTTTCAGCAAATGGTTTACTTGTTTTTGCTTGTTCTTGCGGTAATTGAATTTGCTTATCAGTATCTTTAATAACAGATTCAGTAACTTCAACACCAATACCTAAACCGCCTTTATCTACAGAAGGCATTACACCCATGTTTTTTAATACCGCATTTGCTCTTAAATTTAATCTATTAGATATAAACCTATCTATAGACTGTTTTTGTGCGTCAAACTCGTTTAAAACCATTATAGCGGCATCTTCTACAACCTGTCTTTTAAATTGTTTTCTTGCTTCTCCTCTATTTTCATCAATTACTTTTGTAACATCGGGAAGTGTACCGTCAAATAATCTTTTTGTAATTGATTCAACTAATCCCCCAATAGACTGACCAAATTCAGTATTTAAAACATCAGTTGCACCTGTAAAAGTTTCAACAACCATATTTTCTACGTTTTGGTCGTATTTATTATAAAGATCTAATAAATTTTTTGATTGAGATTTTTTATCAAAAGACAATTTAGTCCCTACAGGTAACTTTCCTTCATCAAAAGATAATTTATAATCTAATATAAAATCTTTTACACTTTTACCACTTTCAAAATTTTCAAGTTTAGAAAACCCTAATGTTCTTAAAAAATTAGTATAATATCTACCTATTTTTTGTTGAAAAGAAACATTATCCAAAAGACCTTCTTGTTCCATAACCTCATAAACTTGGGTTAATATTTCGTCATTAGTTTGTTCAGATGTTTTATAAGCTTCTAGCCTTTTTTCTAATTTAGTTAATTGCTCTTCTGTTAATTCGCTTTTTACCAGCTCAACCATTTCAGCTAATTCTTTTTTTGAAAAAGTACCTGTTAATACAGGGTGAAATAATTCGTGTTTAGCTGATGTTATTTTTCCTATGTTTTTAGCAAATTCTAAATTTATAGATATAGTATTATTTTCAGGATCAATTTGAGCATCCGAATTTTTTGGTGCACCCGTTTTCTTTTTATAATCTAAATCACTCGTATATATATCTACTGTAATAGGCTTACCTTTAGCTATTTTTTCTAATCTAGTAGCTTCTTTAGCAACTTTTTTAGTTATATTAACTTCGTTTTGTATTAAACTATAATTAAAATTTATTGATTCATTTAATTCAGTTATAAAAGATTCTTTAGCCGCATCTGATATAGCCCCGCTATTTAAAATTCTTGCAATTTCTCTTTCGGATTCTTTGTTTTTTGCAAAAGCAGCATCAACTTTTTTCTTTTGTTTTGGTGTTAGTTGTTCATATAATATATCTCTATTCATAACAGAGTTATACATATTAGATCTTATTTTATTAGCATTAGCCCTTGCTCTATCTCTTGTTTTTTTACTTTGATTTAAATCAGCAGCTATAATTTCAAATTCACTAATTTTTTGAACTTGTTGAGGTGTTAATTCTTTTTCTTGTTTAGTTATAATTTTATATGAATTTGAAATAGTTGGGCCCACAGATAATGCTTTTGCACCACCCACTCCTTTTACCATTGCATCAATTGCTTGATCACTACTTGCTATTTCAATTAATTTATTATATAAATATTCACCAGATGCTTTTTCTGTTAATTGAAACCCCGCACCTCTTAACTTTCCTATTTCAAGATTTAATTCTTCATTTACATGTTGTAAATACTCCTGCACCCCGTTTTTACCACCTACTTGAAAAAAACTTGCTAATTGCTTTAAAACAGAATTAGGCACAGTATCCCAATAATTTTTTAAACTTTTTAATTGTTTTTGTTCTATAAAGTAGCTAAAATATGCGCCAACAGCTGGCACTAATAATTCTCCTCTTCCGTCTTCGTATAGTTTTTCTAAAGATACGCCAGCCGCATTAGCTTTATTTTCATTATATTTTTGAATTTGTTTAGAAAATATATCTGCCCATAAAACCCCTGTTTTAGCTTTTGCTATTGAAGATAAAAAAAATCCAGCTCCATCACCAGCAACAGCAATAGCGTCTTGTACGGTATCAACTTCATTAAACATAGTTGTTCTATAAGGTTGATTTTTAGCTTGATTTGTTATAGAATTAGCTATAGCTCTATTATACCATTTGCCTTCTAAAGTTTTATCACTTGTATCTACATTAAAAGCTTCTAAACCTATTTTTGCTCCTGTTCCAATTAAAGAATAAAGCCCTGGTAATGTTGTTTCAAAATCTTGTATTATATTACCAAGAGTATTTGTTAAACTTTTGAGGTCCTCAGGGGCTTTATCTTTTCCTACTGCTTCTCTAGCTTCTTTTGTTTTTTCATTAATAACATTTCTTTCTCTTTCTGCTTTTACAATAACACCAGGATCTTCTAATATTTCACCTTGTTGTTTTTTTAATAAAGCTTCTTCATCAAATGTTGGAAAAGTAATGTTTGTTAAATCTTCTATAGCTTTTCTTTGTTTATTAATTTTTGATTGTCTATCTGTAATTATAACTTCGTCTAATGCTATAGTATTTAAATCGCTAAAATCAGGCGGTAATACAACAGCTTCACCTTTTTCTTCAGCGTTTTGAATTGCTTTTACAACATCATCTATAGGTTTTTCTTGATAAACCAATGAACCATCTTCCAATCTGGATGCCATATCTTCGTCCTCCACAGGTGCATCCTTTTTCTCCGGTGAAGGGTCTGTCTTTCCCACAGCATCATCATCAACAAATGAATCAAACTTAGCATCGGGATTAGTAGTAGTAAATTCTTCTACTTTATCTTTGTCTATAGTAACTAGTTCGTCGTTACCTAAATTAAATTGATATTTCATAAATTATGGTTTCTTAGATCTTAATAAAGCTTCTAATTGGTTTATATTATACTCCAAGCTCAACTCAGGGTCTATTATATGATTTATATTTGTATTTTTCTTATCTTGAATTTGTACCACATCTCCTTCTTTAACATGCGTTAATTGAGGTGGCAGCATTTTTTTAAATTCATTTGACTTATAATAACTAATTCCCGGAGACTCACCTAATCTGTACATGTTTTCTCCTAATTTATTTGTTGATAAAATTTTGTCAAGCATGCTTTTTTGAGCTGTAAAATATGGAGTATCTGTTTCTGTTTCTTCTTCTTCCTCCTCTACCTCAGGCTGTTTGTATGCATAACCAGATTGTATCTTACTTTTCATTCTTTCTTTTAAAAAAGTTTCAACATCTTTATTTTTATCATCTTCATCTTTTTGGTAATAATTATAAGCTAAATCTCTTTTAACTGAATCAGGCTGATTTATTAAAAATTGATTAACCATATTATCCACTTGCATTCCTGTAAAATTAGATTGTCTTGCGCTTGTAGTAAATCTATTCATAGCTGTATCGTGGTCTGCTAATGTTTCCGTGTTTATATTGCTATACTTAAATTGTTCTTCTTTCAATTTATTAATTGGTAAATCTATAGTTTCATCACCTAATTTAAAAGAAATAGTATTTAAATCTTTAGCGGTATGGTTTGTTCCAAGAGCTTGTAAAAAATCTTTTTTATTATATTGCTTGCCATTTAACTCAATTAGCTCATCGGATAAGCTATTGCTAAAATTTACGTCTGCATTTGATTTAATTAGCCCCTGTAAATATAAATTAGCGTCAGCTAAAGGTTTCATTTTAGACGACATTTCTTTTCCCACTTCTCTTTCCATTAACTCTTGGTCCACTTTTGACTGGATATTGGTAACATCGAATAACTTGTTTTTAGCGGGTTTCAATATATTTTCTGTAGCTACTGAGCTAAATATACCTAGCTTTTCATTTTCAGCTTCGTATTGATCAATTAAATCCATAGAAGCTAATCTATATTCTTCCTCCTGCTCGGCTCTTTTTGCTAATTTTTCAACTTTAGTTTTATATGCTGTATCAAAAGCTTGAGAAAAACCTGATCCTGCTTGTACCCCTTGCTCAAATCCTAATTGGGCTTTCTGTATTGCGTTTAATGTTGCTGCGTTTAATGCCATAATTGTAATTTTATATTTTAATCCCCTCCAAACATTTTGCCTAAACCGCTAGTTAAAGCGCTTGTTGCGTCTGACCTAGCTTTACTAGCAGCTGAATATTCACCCGCTGTTATTCCCATTAATCCTTCTTGCCTAGCTATTTGTTGTCTTTGTTGCTCAGTAGCACCCATGCCTTCTAATTTTTGTAAATCAACACCTGCCCTTGCACCCGCTAAACCTAATTGTTGTGCTCCTTGCGCTTGCAACCTTGTATTCATGGTTTCTTGTTTAGCTATGTCTGCAGCGATGCCTTGCATTGATTTTCTTTGTTCTTGCGCTAAAGCTTGAGCCAGACTAGCTACTCCAGTGCCTCCCGCAGCGCCCCTAAAAGCATCTAAGCCTTGGGCTAAACTTTGTTGTCGTTGCTGAGCTTGAAAATCAGCTGCTTCAGTTGAAACTTCTAAATTTGATAATTCATTTCTTAACTCCTCATAAGGGTTTTCTAAATTATCATATGGATTTGTAATTTCCATATTTCTGTATGCAGATAACTCGTTTTGAAAAGCATTTCTAGCTGCTTTTTCTCTTCGCCTTCTTCTTCTACCTCCAAATAAACTACCAATAGCTTTTATACCACCTGATATAGCGTTACCAGATAATCCGCCCACCTTGCCTATTAAATTGCCGAAAAAGCTTTTTTCGTTGCCACCGCCGCCACCGCCGCTGCTGCCAAATGATACCATAATTTTTATTTTTTTTTAATTACTACTTATAAATATTTCTGAATTTACTGCGAATAGTTCCGCATGTTCTCTTGATTCGTTTATTAAATCTACTTCAGCATGATAACCTATTATACCGGACGTATTTTTTGTGTTATCCTTACCAAAGAAAATATAACTTGTTTGTGTTAAACCTGATAAATTACCGGTTGCATTGCAAACTATATAATTGTCTGCAATTTCTTGTACAGATCCTATTTTTTTAATAACATCACTTCCACCTGCTGTATCTAAAAAATATATAATATCTCCCACTTGCAGTGAAGTATTTTTTGTAAATGTTGTTTGTAATGTTATTAAGCTCATATTCTTATTATTACATTATTTTATGGACAGTTAAGATTATATGGCCCAGCTAATGAATAACCATTCCATATATAATAATTTGAATTGTCTGTTGAATAATATTTTGTTCCTGACATTAATGTTCCACAACCACTTGCTGTATAAACTTGTGTAGAATTTGCAAGCGTTGTACCATTAATATATAGTGATCTTGCTGTTCCGTTACCACATAAATCATTTGCAGCACTTGTATCTGTTGCTGGATTACCAGTTGTATAATAAGCTGTTACACTATTACAACTTGATTGAGGTATCTGAACTGTAGCTTGATCACCTGTACAGCTATCTGAACTGTTTATTGTTCCTGTTAATGTTACATTTGGCGATAAAGTTAAAGTAACACCACTTGTTAACTGTGATTTTGTTGCACTAGTTGGGCTAACTGTACCGGAACTTACATTAAATCCTATTGATACTGTTCCCGTATGCCCTGACCCAAATGTACCTGTAACTGTTGCTGTTCCATTTGAACTATTATAGTTACCTGATGTGCTCAATGAGAATGAACAATCTGCGGCATTTGCGTTTTGACAAGCAGTACAACTATTATAGAATGTTTGTATTTCAAAATTACTGCTGTCACCACTTCCACTTCCACTTATTGTATAACATGTAGTTGTATTACCATCTGGCGCTTCAAATACTGTTCCGTTTGATAAAGCATTTACACTTGTATATCTTACCGTGATTACTTGATTTGCGGCTGTTGTACAGTTTGATTGTAAATCTTCAGCTTGATACCATCTTTCAACAGGATTATTAGCAAACCAGCTTTGAGTAATTTCAGCCTCTTCGCTAATACCCGTAGCTGTAGCAACAACTTTGTAATACTTTGATCCAGCTGACCCTGATGTTTGATTTTGTAATTGGTTACTATTTCCTGTTTGTATCGGTATGTTTGGATATGAATCACTTAGTGAATTTTTTACATACCAAGCGTAATTTGTTGCTGTAAACCCTGAAGTTGCGGCTGTTAATGTTACGTTTGTATTAACTACAACAGTAGCATCACCTGATCTACTTATAGATACAGAACAACCTGCGCAATCACAACAAGATGAATATGGTGAAAAAGGATAAGAACCTACTACTGTTGTGCTAAATTGTTGATTGCCTGTAAAATTAGGATTAGTAATTTTATAACAACCAGCAGCTAAAGATCCAACACCATTTAATTCAACTACGGCATTTTGTTGATAACCATCTGCATTTGTAATAAGAACATCACGGGTAACCCCATTTGCGCAACTTTCAACTCGTACTTTTTGTGATGGAACAGACCAAGTTATGGTGTGCGTATCAACTTGCCCACTAGCTGTTCCCCCTGTTACAGTACAACCATATGTTACATTACCGCTAAAATTATTTGCCACTGTAGCCCCGAATGTATTGTCACTACCTGATTGAACTTGTGTACCATTAGCGGTCCATGTAAACGTTGTTCCCGAAAATCCTGTTTGTTGTGCTGTTAATATAACCGTTGCATATGAACTACCTTGTGTCGCACCAGTTATTTCAAATGTTGTACATTCTTGCCAAGTACTAACTACATTACCACTGCTTTCTACGTAAGCTCTTTTTGTTCCATCTGAATACGTTCCTACTACAACTGCAGGTGAGCTAGATCCATTTTGGTTTCTAGAAAATCTTGTTACCTGTGCTAAATTATCAGCATTACCATAAAGTGTATATTGTTCACTTGTATTTGTACAAGCGTCTGTGCTAGGCGATGAAGACGAACCTCCCGCTACGCGATTTAAATTTGTATATGTTGTAAAATTCTTCCATAACACACCAACAGCTTGTGGATCTGAAGCTTCCTTAGTATCACTACTTTCTTGATAAGTAACTATACAATTATAATATGTTATTTGCCCTGCTGTATTGTTTACTGTATTAAAATCAACATCTAATGTTTCACTAGTTGCATTTGATATATCGCTTAAGCTGTTAGCTGCTGTTCCCCCTTGCCATTGAAATGAAGGTGTTACTCCTTGTGGTTCATTAGCTCTTGATTCTGCAGATAAAGTTACTGTCTGTAATTGGTTTTGGAAATCGTATATATAAGAATTAGTTGCAGATGTTGTAACATCAACTGTTGGTGTTAGCATTAAAGTACAGCTATTATGCGTGTTTGCTAACGTTGGAGCAGAATCATATTGATTTTCGTTAAGAGTTAAATTTATTGCTTCTACTTTCCAATAATCATTACTAAATTGTTGACTTGTAAAACTTATTACATTGCCAACTGCTAATGCGTCATTTCCATCTAAATCAACTAAAAAGTTTTGATCACTACTAGAATTATCACATCTTGAAGCCCTTATACCTTGACTACCACCACCAGCACTACAAGCTGTATGAGCACCAGGCACTCCACCTGAATTTATAAATCTATAGTTTGTTCCGTCAGAATATGTTCCCTGTTGAAATCCTGATGTACTACCTTGATTGTTTACAGCAAATTGTGTTGCGGCTGTGAAACTTCCATTACCAAATATACTTAATGTATTTGTTTCTGTACACGCACCTGAGTTGGCTGATGTACCACCGCTTGCAAATTTTAAATTGTTATGAGCAGTCCAAGCTGACCATACAATAGAATGCTGAGCTGAATCTGTTGTGCCGTTTATTTTTACTTTATAATACTGTGTGCCCGCTGATGATTCAGATGTTATTAAAGTTGCGGATGTAGCACCACTAATAGCATTACTACTTCCTGGTGTAAAACCAGAAGATGAACTTTTATACCATTGATGAGAAGTAACTGTTCCTGTTGTGCTAGCTGTTAATGTAACATTGCTACCGACCATCGCTGTTCCAGAACCTGTTATAGCAACTGTTGCTGATTGCGGAGCGATTGCTGTTGCTTGTGTTTGTGGCGTTGTATTACATAATCCACTCGTTATAGTAGCTGTTACTGTAACAGCTTGATTAGTGTATATTGTTAATTGGCCTGCTAATGCGCTTTTTGTTGTATTAACACTTTGGGAAGAACCAGCTGAACCAATTCCAATATTTCCTTGTACTACACTTAAAGTTACAGTATCTGAATTATTATAATCTGTACCACTAAAATTACCTCGCAAAGTATAGCTACCTGAAGAATAAGTGCTCCCAGGTGTTAATGTAAATGCACAACTAGCTGTTGTTACTGTAACATTAGTATCCTCACATTCTATTGTTCCAGAATTTGTATAACCTGAAGGTATATTTATAATAGCTTTATATTGTGTATTTGCATTTGATGAATACGTTGTAGGGTTATAAGAAGCAATTGTTCCTAAATCAACAGAACCACTAACTGTTGTGCCCACTGTTCCAGCGGCTATTTGTAAATTAGCATCTGCACAAGTAAATGCAGCGTTAGTTGCTCCGGCACTATCAGAACAAAGAATTGTACTACCTGAATTATCAAAACCAGATGGCACTAATATTGTTGCTGTATAACTTACTGTTCCTGTTTGGTATGTTGAAGGTGATATAGATTGTATAGTTCCTGACGTAACTGCTCCTGTTACGGCCGCTCCCACTACACCACTATTTATACTTAATGCGGCATTAGCACAGCCAAATGTTTCTGTACCACTATGTGAAGCTATATTACCTAAGCCTTGTATTGAAAAATCTTTTAATCTTGAATCTAACTCACTCCCTGATATAGTATCTAATTCTGTTTCGACACCTGATATTAAACCGAAGTATTTGCCTTCTTTTTCTTTAAATTCTATAACCTTTCCTTCTTGCTGATCTGTTTTAATTCCTTCCCCTGTTATAGACCAACCTGTTGTTCCCTCATATATTATGTTTTTAAAGTTTTTTATTGCCGACGCTTCTTGATTAAAAATTAATTTAACCCCCGCGGTTCTATTTTGACCATAAAAATTACCTCTGCTGGCAGTAGGATAATGATGCTCGTATAATTTACCCGTGTAACATGTATAATATTTACCATTTAAAGAAATACCTGTATCTGGAATAAAATCTAATTTAGATACCCACCCTTTTGTATCTTCACTATAACTTATTGAAGAGCCATAATTTCCTAAACTAAGAATATATTGGTCAGAATGAATATCGTAACTACCTATTATACTAGTATTATTTTCGTTTAATAAGTTTTCTCTAAAAAAACTTGACATACCAGCTTCTGATATTACTGTGCTTCCGTCTCCTGATATTCTTAATACAGCTCCACGTGCTTTATCTGTAAAATATATTCTGTAACCATGAACTGCAAAAGATTCAGGATTTCTTGATATACCATAATCACCCGCAAAAGCTATTGCTTGCCCTAATACATTTTCAGTTGCTGTTAAATTAATATTGCCATCAGCATTAAATAAAGCATCTTTATTAGCTAAAACCTTTAATACTTTATCTTCACAAAAAGCTAATATATTTGTATCTCTTGTATATAGTTTTTGTATACTGCCATATTCAGGATTTAACTCTTTAGTTATTTTTAATCCTGTATTAAATTCATTTAATTTATTTATACCGCCTAATGAATTATATATACCTGAATATATTAAAGAACTTTTTTGATTACGTTCCTTATAATCACCTTCTATTGTTGTTGAAACTTTTACACCTGGTGATATAACATTTTCATTAAAATCATCATTAATAGTGCTAGATTCAACACCATTGCCCATTATATAAGCATTATGCCAAGATAAATCTTGTTGCGTTCCCCATTTATTTTTATCAAAACATTCACTTGTTTCGTAATATATATCTAATACTTCATCATCTGGTATTGTTTCAAATACAGCTGGTGAATTACCAGCAGATGCAACATCAATATTTGAATTTTGACTTGAATATGTTATTTGAAAAGATGTAGGGAACTTACTGCTGTTATATTTTACTTCAACCTTAGTTACAGAATTATCTCCATCAGCAAAAGGTAAACTACTGTCATAACCAGCAACATGCCCTGCCAAATCCGCATATGCGCCTCCAGCTGAACTACCTACAACGCTTTGTTGAAAATGTTCTGTTAAGTTACTACCTATAGGCGCACTTGAAACAACTTCGAATATATTACCATCTTTAAAGTAAAACTTAATTACTTCTACTCTATCTTGAGAATCAGGTGCGGTAACTTGCCCTAAAAATAAAGCATTACTTATACTAGAAGAATTACCTTGTTTAAAATCAATTTCTAATATTTCACCGTTTGCTCCTGCTAATCCCTGATTTGTAAATATATTATCAGTTATCTGTGATGTCTTTTTTACTTTAATAAAGAACTTACCGTCAAAAGATTCAACAGCATCTATGTTTTCAGGTTTGCCACTTGATATATCTAATATCTTAAATTTATAATCGTCAGGAGTTATTGGAGGAGTACTATTTGGATCATCATATGTTAGCCTTGCGTTTGAGTTTAATGCTTTTTTAAGCATCATGTACTGTCCCTCTTTTACTTTATTTATTTCGTAAGAAGGTACAACTAACCAACATGTGGCTGAATCTTCTTTATCATTTTTAACAGTTTCAACTATTAAATTATCAAAATTATTAGAACTAGGTTTAATATAATATTTAAATTTTGTTAATCTAGTATTTGACGGAAATGAACCAGCCATTGTAATACCCAGCTTAGTACCAGCAACTGTTCCTGTTTCAAATGGTACCTTTAACGTACCTGACCCTGTACCACCATCTGCTGTTATAACAGGTGTTTGTCTTCCATATTCATCTTCAAAAACTACACCTATTTCGTATTCTCTACCTGTTTTTATTGTTCTTGTATCATATAATCCAGTACCCGTTCCGGATATAACTCCAGATGAGGTTGAGTTATTATCACCTATAAATATTCTTCTTGTTAATTCTGCGTCTATAGTATTTCTTCCAAGCCTAGTAATGGTATCAAAAGTAAGACTATAATCTGATACATCTAAACCATCTTCATAATTACCAAATACTATTCTATTACCAACTACTTCAACTGCTTTTGCTTTATGAGGTATGTTGTCAAAAGCTCTTAATAACTGATCTTCTGGTATAACACTTTTTTTAACTGTTTTATTTGCAATATAACCATTAGTATTAGCAAGTATTGCGTCAGCTTTGCTTATTGAATCATAAAGATATATATTAGCATTATTTGATTCTTTATAAATAATTTCAATGCTTTCAAGTGAATTATGCGATGTATCAAATTCAAACAGCCTAGCTTCATCAATATTGTTTTCCATTTGATTGTTAAACCCCTCATCTATATCATATGAATTAGTAGCACTAGGTAAAAATACTGGCTGTGTAAAAGGCGATATAGGGGATCTTTGGCCATTGTTAAAAACAAACCTATAAGCAAATCTTACAAATTTGTTTTCAAATATAGGTGTTGCTGTTTTAGTAGCAGCTGCAACTTTTATTCTAACACCAGGTGCTTCATCAGGCTTTTTAGTTATTAAGGTAATATCTTTTTCTTCAAAATTCTTGCCATTTATTTTACTTGTATAATTAAAAAGAGTTTCGCTATTATTAGAATTGAAAAAACCAGTACTTACAGAAATATCTAAATTAATAATTTTTGGTTCAGAATTGTCATCTGTAAATATTAAAAAATTATCTAATATAGTTATACCTGTTATTTTTGTAATCTTTGAAAAATCTAACACTTTAGGAACTAATGGGTCATTAGTAGTTCTAGCATCTAAAATTATAGGCTTAGTAACAGGCGTTGTTCCTGGAGTATATTCAACAATACCATGCACAGATGTTCCTTTAATAAACATATATAGTTTATCTGTTTCTGTGTTTTCAATCATACCAATACATACACCACCCATACCTGTATCAGATACAACGTGATTTCCTAATATATTTTGAACTGTACCCGCATCATCACCTTCTGTACTTGCTATTTGAATATTAGAAGCATCTCTATACTCACCGTCAGGAATTAGTCTCTCGTCGAGGTCCTTGTTCATCTTTCCGCGTAGGAAAACCTTTTTTATTTCTGGCATGTATTAATGTTTAATCTGCTTAGACTTGCCTCTCATTACTTGAGTAAGCTCTTTTAATTTAAGGTTAGATAATCTTAATTTAGCATTACGCATTGCTGCTCTTCTTTCTTTTCTAAATCTATTTACTATGTATTCTGGAATGTTTGCTTTTGCAGATAATATTGCATGAGCTATGTATTTATATATTGCTTCTTCAGCTAATTTATGTATTTGCATTTCATTATCAGTGCCAAGTCCATCTGAAACATATTTTAATGTTATAACTTTTCCTGCTAAATTACTGCTGAAACCAAACTGGCCGTTTGCTTCATCTATTATAAATACACCGTTTATCTGTGTAGTTTCTGGGTCTATACCAAATCTTTTACCTTCACCCAGCATTGCATTTCTGTCATTGTCTGAATAAAAGTAATCATCATTTAATTCTGTAGTTGGTACATTTTTAAATCTTTCTGTAGTTAAAGATGTAGCTGTTAATAATGTTTCGTCATTATCATATAAGTATTCGCCCGTGTCATCTTGTAGTATTGCTTGTGATGGCCTTGAAGTTATCTTTGAAGGATATATTACCCTTTCTAATCCATCTCCGTCAATCCATGCTAATTGTGTATAATTAACATAATCTTGGGGCATTGGCACTGTAAGCGAAGCTCCTACTTCTACTTCTTGTATTTTTTCAACCCTTGACACATCATAACTAAATTCTTGTATTGCTCTTTTAGTATGAAACAATACATCTAGCTTTCTTGCACTATCAATAATTTTTCCATCTCCTACATACGAAATCATAAAGTTATTTATAATATCATTTAAAGCAATATACCTGTAGCTTCCATGATGTATATTTTTTAACTTAATTTGTATTTCCGTTCCGTTAGCTGGCGCACTACTAAATGTAACTACACCTGTACTTGAATTATATGCATACTGATCATCATCAATTTCATTACCTGCTTGATATACTATAAATTCGTTTTCTGTAGATGGCAATGGGTCAAACGTAACAGTAAATGTTGTTGCAGAACCGTTACCAGTAAAATTATTAGCTACCGTGTAGTATTCTTTAGCTGTTTGTGTTATTAGTCCCATTTATTAAGATTTTTCTTGTGTTAGTTTTTTTGTTTCTTTTGCATCTGCCAACTGCGCTATATTAGGATCTTTAATGCTTACTCCTGCGTATAATAATATTTTTAACACAAGATTTGTTTCTTCTGAAGCGTGTAATTCAAAATCAGTAGATGCACTTGCATTATATAAAGCGTTACCTGCAACAGTTTGTGAAGTCCATGCAACTGAATTAGGTTTTCTAACATACGTTATAGATATGTTTGATGTTATTGTTGTGGGATATACATGTATTGCCCAATGACTTTGGGTATTAGCCCTACTTTGTATATATACTGGATTGTTTGTTGTAGGCGCTGTAAGTTTTGATAATTGATATTCTAATAAATTCTTTTTATCAATTTGTTCAACAGGTGTAGTATTATTATATATTACTGTTCCTAGTTTGTGAAAATCTGTAGGTAAGTGAAAATGATCAGTCATATATGATATAGAAGCTGATTGTTTAAATTTACTTAATTTTTCGTTTATTAATTTTGGCAAATCAGAGTACTCAGAATCGTTTTTTGGTAATCTATTGTATTGATTTAAGTCAAAGAAATACTGTTCGAATACTTCAAGCTGTGCTTGATTTGCAAACAAGTTAAATTCTTGTGGTGTTACATAACCACGGTTTTCTTTATTAAGAATAGCTAATACTCTTTGATATACTGTATCTATGCTAACTGCCATATTCTTTTATTTATTATAATGAAGCCACCATTACAGTGGCTATCACTATAATGAGACTTTATTTTAGTCTTTTTTCAATTGATTTATAAACTTCTAAGCCTTCATCTGTTTTTAAGAAAGCTGTAAAAGCGGAATAAGGATGCTCATCAAATGGAACTGTCATAATTTTCTTATCAGTTTTTGCCCACTTAAATGTTCTTTGATCTTCAGATAATCTTAATATTCCAAGTTCAGTGGCTTTTATAGCCATATTCCTAATATTAATATCATCGTCATTAGCTAGTTCTAAGAATAGTTTTGGCTCATTCTTAGCAAATAGCAATAGATCTCTTTTAATCTCCTTAGAAGTCATCTTAGATACCTCAGATCCAACCTCAGACCTTATAACAGCTTCTGCTTGATCAATATCCATTGATTTTGCTACCATTAAAGCTTCAATTTCTAATTCTAATATATCTAAATCATCTTCTGCTTCCTGTTCTGCATCAAATTCTGCAAATATTTGACCCCTTTGAGGGTGAAATAATGACATTAATTTTTGCAAAGTTTGTTTTTCTTTTGGTACATTTAATATACCGTCTTCAAAAACTATATGACCAAGTCTTGCGTCGCCTTTAAATTCGTCTACGAAACAAGTTTTTTGGTTTACCGTGTATTTTAGTTCTCTTTCAAAGCCTTTTTCTTTGTCAAACCAAAATATACTTTTACTTTTAATTGTGTATGTAAGCGGTGATTTCCCACTTAAAAGATAGTATGTTCTATCTTTAATCTCCCATTTAGGGGTTGTTGTTACTTTTGTTGCCATAATATAATAAGATTAAATAATAAAAAAATATAAGAATCCCCAGCCGAAGCCAGGGAAATCTCATATTAAATAAGGATTAGTTTAATAACATAAAGTTATTAGCACCTTGTACTACTAAACATCTTTCAGATAAATAGTGTACCTCCATTGCGTCTAGATCAGAAGTAGTCGCACCACCTACAGAACCTGTAGTCCAAGATTTCATCTTTCTGTCATCAGCTTCAGAAGCTCTATATCTGACGTGAAGGAATGGTCTTTTGATGTTTTTACCTAATGTTTGATCGTAAACTGTTGATGTTCCAGCAGGTACCACTACACCTCTAATGTTAGTGAATGCACCACCTGTTGTAATATCATTTAAGTATTTCCAGTCTGTTTTGTAGAAGTCATAAGAACCTCTTCTGAAACCAGAGAAACCTAAATTAAGCGCCATATCTTCGCTGTTTGAGAAAACACCGTAAGATGTACCACCTGTACCATAAGAATTTTGAGCCGCTAGCATATCGTCAATGTTTAATGCAACATCTCTGTTTACAAATAACATGTTTTCTTCGATTGCACCTTGCGTATCTAATTTCTTAAGAATCTCATCAAAGTCAGCTAAATCTTCAGTTGCTGTGTTTCCATCAACACCTGCAGTTACGTGACCTCTATCTTCGATTGCTGCGAATAAACCTTCAGTACCACCTATTCCAGTAACACTAGCTGCACCTGAGTTTGCAACTGCTAATTCACCTTCTACCATAGACATTTCTAAGTAATCCTCGAATCTAGTTCTTGTATCACCTTCTGCCTTTAGGTACCATAAGTAACCTGATTGTCCGTTTTCGCCTGTAATTTCAACCCAACCTACTTGAGAAGCATCAGATCCTGAAATCTCATACTTATCTTTTAAGATGATTGGCTTGTTTGTAAACGACTTGAAAGATGGAGTTACTGCACCAGTCATACCGTTAGTAGCTTTTGCAAATTCAGAACCAATAACAAAAATATCTACTATTTCTTCGTTTGTGAAAGTATTACCAGAAGTATTAAATGCTGCTGCACCATATCTCTTAAGTGTTAAGTTTGTAGCGCCTGCATTTACAGCTGATACATATGCGTTATCAACTTTACCTGAAGTTCTACCTTTTAATTTTACTGTTTGACCTACTCTTATCGCGTGAACACCAGAACCTGAACCATCAATTTCTGTTATTATACCTGTTGCGATAGTAAGTTTACCTGAGTATTTCAAGTGTAATCTACCTTGCTCAGACCAAATGATTTGATCAGAAGTCATAGGCATTTCTGCACCTACCATTCTTAAGAAGCTAGCGATAGATCTGTCTCCATATCTTTCAACTTCTGCTTCGT
>Ga0208666_1000315_pt1 | contig 24315 bp, 25 predicted proteins | sample 5B_taG_FD_184078 | JGI IMG/M metagenome (GOLD analysis project Ga0208666, IMG submission 184078) | Marine viral communities from the Subarctic Pacific Ocean - 5B_ETSP_OMZ_AT15132_CsCl metaG (SPAdes) (version 2) | ecosystem: Environmental > Aquatic > Marine > Oceanic | place: Pacific Ocean...
TGTTGATTGGCTTACAAAAAGGCTACGTCTCATTTTGGAAGCTACTATACCTAATGTAGAGTCAGAATGGATACGTTTAGATGAAGACGTATACAAAGAAGGTATATGGATACAGATAGGTAACTACGCGTTGAGAAATCAAGATGGTAGTATAACTAAACACGGTTCTACATTCAAAGCATCAACAAGAAGTAGATTCTATAAAGAAACTCTTGATAAATTAATTACTGCACGTATCGACAATACTGTTAATACTAAGTTCATAGATGATTTGTATGATTTTGATAGTTTACCTATGGAAACATTCTTACAAAGAAGAACATTAAATAGAAAGGTAGAAGATTACAAAAGTACAACTGATATGCTTTTAACATTGGCAAAGCAAGGAGTAGAGGTAGGAATACAACCAGAAGTAAGAACTACATACGACTATTACAAAACCAAAGATGGATATAGAATCAAAGAGATAGTAGAATCAAAATCAGAATTAGATGTAAGATATTACTGGGATATAGTAAGTAATCTACTGGATAAATTTAGTTTATCTAGTTATATAAAGAAAAACCCACCTTTGACATTGATAGATAAAAAACAACAATCTATAATGGAGTGGATATGAAAACTATAGAGCATGATGGCGTCACGTATAAAATACGAAGTGACGGTTTAGTTTTGAATCCAAACAGCAGTGAAATGAAAAGAGCTAGAGCATACTGGTATAACGATACTCATGCAGAATGTGGACTATGTAAACAAATAAAACCTAAATCAGAATTCAGTCCAAAAAAAAGAATTGCTAAAATTGAAGGGGGAGGGCGACAGTGTGAACCAAAATGTCGTGAGTGTAACAACAAGTATCAGAATGACAAAAGAAGAGCTCTTCCTTTACCTTTACATGCATATAGGAAATATAAGTATAGTATGAGGTCTGAAGGTAATGACTGTGATTTGTCCTTTGAAGAATTTTTAAAAACGCATTGGCCAAAGGATGGATGTTGCCCTGTGTTAGGATGGAAATTTGAACATTCACCAGAGGGTTGGACAACAATTAAAACTAAAACTAATCATAAAAAAGGAGGGCGTCAATACCCTTTTATACCCTCAACTGACCACATAGACCCAACTAAACCACTATCCAAAGACAATATGTGGATTATATCTATGAGAGCTAATGAGATGAAAAGTGATATGATACCACAAGAAATACATTTATTAAGTAGTGCTATGAAACGTTTGAAGGGTGGTTTAGTTTCAAGTCATTTCTTTGGAGAACAAGAATTTCACAAAACACAGTTGAAAGATAAGGGATATGCTGGTAAAGGATTAGACCAAAGCTTTAAATACTAGCTCCGGTTAGTATATACTAGGACGGCGCGTTGCCGCTCCTAACAAGGAACTAAATATGGAAGAAAATGATATGAAACAGCTTTCTGCATTTTTAAAGGACGGAGAAGTTAAAGTCGTCTGGAGAGAAGAAGAAAGGACAAAAGTAGGGCGTGGAAAAATATCGCATGATGACGATAACTTTGTATATTTAACTGGTGAAAAAGGCACAGTTATAGTAAATAAAAAAGACATCATAGCTATAAAACAATGAATCTAGTTTTTAATCTTGATGGAGTTATATGTACACCACCGAAAGGTATGAAGGTAGGCATTTATACACATATGGAATCTTGTTTACCTATAGAAGATACAAATGAGTTTATGCAGTGGTGTCGTAAAAATGGACATCATATAACAATATGGGCACAGAGACCTAATGATTTAGCTGTAAAAGTAGCTACTGAAGCATGGTTAGAAATGAATCAAGTGCCATATGATAGACTTTTATTTGATAGACCTGATAGTTACATTGATATAGATGAAGCACCATCTCATGCAAAGTTTTATAAACACATAACTGATATGAGTGTGGTAGCACAAATGTACGAGGAATGGAAAAATGATAGACAACACGAACAGGGAAGCAGAGACACTAGGTAGTGTCGGACCGTTTGTCAAAGTAACTTGGAATGATGCAGCGAGCACTTTCAAGTCATATAGGATAAACGCAGAGAACCCATCAGAACATCTCACAGTATGTGAAACATTGGGTGAATTAGTCGCAGAAGACGACAAAGCAATGGTATTAGTTATGCACGGCTCACAATGTGATGGTTGTGATATTATGGCTATACCAAAAGACTGGACACAAAAGGTAGAAATACTAGAGCGAGCAGGTACAGCATTAGATAATTGGGAAGAAATGAAAGAAAAAATATGTATTTTAGAGAATTCGGAACACCAGCAAGAATCGGAAGATGTAGAAGCAAAGAAGAAATCGAAGAGCAAGTAGATAAATATAACGGTAAACGTAATTGTTATGCTAGTGTCTATGTCTTTGACGACCTTAAAGATATAGAAGGTAAAACAGATTACGACTCTGCTATACTAGATACTATATGGTTTGATTTTGATGATAAAAAGGATATAAACAAATGTTTAAAAGATGTAAGAAAATTTATAAAAAAATACTGCAAACCAAGAAATATAACACCGAGGATATATCTTACAGGGGGGAAGGGCTTTCAAATGAATATAGACTTTCACTCCCCATTGGACTTCTCGGACACAATAAAGCGACGAGTTTTACGAGAGTATTTGATGCACCTAAAAAAAGAGTATAAATTAGGTACTCTAGACGAAAGGTGTGTTAATAATAGTGTATCATGTCTTAGACGTATACCTAATACTGCTTATATTTCTAAATTGACCAACGAGCCTACTGGTGTATATTGTGTAGGTTTAACGGTAGATGAAGTATTAAAACTTTCTATTGAAGAATTATATGGTTTGGCTATGGAGCCAAGAGATGTTCCTGAAAGAGTTAAGAGTAAAAGGGCTCTCAGAGACATGGTAGACTTTACTTGTGATATATTTGAAATAGAGCATACAGTTAGTAATAGTGTGATGTATTTGTATGATAAGCTTAAAGAAGCTTCTTCATATACCTCTATAGGCTCTACAGAGGAAAGATATATTAAAGCTCCTAGAAAGTGTATAATAGAGCTAATAGAGAATAATATAGCTACTAATAGTAGTAATCATGACGAAAACAACGTCATAGCATTAGAGTTATTGGATGCTGGAAAGACAGATACAGAGATATCCTTTGTGTTTGCTAGTATCTATGACGAGCCTGCTGGAGACTATGGATGGTACAATGATGACCCATCTATACCCGGCAAACAAATTGTTAATATGCGAGCCAAAGGTCTCCATAGATATAACAAAAGAAGACTACGAGACATGGGTATTTGTCCTGAGTATGGATGCCCTTGTGAGCGCAGTTAACCGAAACCTTTAAATAGTGACAGGAGATAGATATATATGGCAAATAACGAAAGATTGACCAAAAGGGTCAAAAAAATAGAAAAATGGGTGGCCGAAAATGAAGAAATGGGTGGACCACAAGGTTACCTTGACACAATGGTTCTGTTAATAAACGAAACCAGAAGGTCACAAAATAACCATGCCCAACTAACGCAGAGCTTTAACAGACTAAAAGGATTGTTAGATGAGTTCTTGGTAGAGAATGATATGGGAGAGGACTGGAATACATTCTTAGAGGACAAGGATAATGCCGTTCAAGAGCAACAAACAGAGGAAGTATCTGTACAAGAACAAGCCGAAAGTAGCAAAGAAACTAGCGAAGCACCCAAAAAGGAAAAGAAGTAGGGGGAAACGTTAGTGGCACGAAAGAAATTTAAAGATACAAGTGCCAACCGTAAAAAACGCTGGAATAAGAAATCCCCTATGGCACGTACTGGTAAACAGAATGGTTCATGGAAGGGTGGAAAATCCGCTCATTACTACAGACGGAAGGCTAACGCTGGTAAGAATGAAGTAGTACATCATAAGTCTGGTGGCAAAGGTGGTAAGGGAAAGCCCGGAGTTCACACTGCTAAGACTGCCAGAAAAAGTAATTTAAAGAAAGTAACAGCAGCACAGCATAATAAACTACACCCTGAAAAAGGACGTAAAGCTGCAGCTGCAAGGAAAAGAAACAATGCCCGCAAGAAAAAGAAAAGGTAAAGACCCAAAAGTTGGTACTGGTAAAAAGCCTAAAGGTAGTGGTAGAAGACTCTATACTGATGAAAATCCAAAAGATACAGTAGGTATAAAGTTTGCCACAATCAAAGATGCTAAAGCAACAGTAGCTAAAGTTAAAAGACTTAAAAAACCTTATGCAAGAAAAATTCAAATACTTACTGTTGGTGAACAACGTGCTAAAGTGATGAATAAAAAGGGTGTCGTTGCGATATTTAAAGCAGGTAAAGCTGCCTTAAAAAAACAAAACCAAAGGAGAAAGAAATAATGTGCTGTAAAGATGGCTGTACTTGTGAATGCTGTGATTAATCATGGTAATGACAACTCAAAATAAAAAGAAAGGAAAGCGTATAATAGTAAATTATAGGTGATTAAGAAATGAAAAAGAAAGAAAAAAAAATAACACTGATACCTGATATTAAGGTGATGCATTTTGAACCTGACGAGGATGACCGTCTTCCTGAAATGAAACGGGTTGTGGAAGATGGCCCTCGTTATAGAAATAAGACTGTGCCTGAGTTAAAAAAGATGGCTAAGATTTTAGGTCTTAAAGTTAGCGGAACTCGTTTAGAATTGATACATAGAATCGCTGACGAAACTACACGTATAAACGAAGAGAAAAAACGTGTAGCAAAAGAGAATAAAGAAAAAGAAAATATAATTACACAGAATAGTAATCATAGTTTAATAGAAAATATGAGAGTCTCTATTGGTGTACAAGAATTACAACTTAAACAAGTGAGAGACGAATATTTCGAAATAGTTAAAAAGAAAGATAATCTTGAAGCAAAGATTAATCAACTCAAATTAACATTAGCTACATTAGAAGAAACACTAGATATTCCTCTTGATGTAAATTGGTAATTTTCTAAATTTGAGAAAAAGGCTTATATAGGAGCCTGTCCTATAGTAATGAACCGCAAAAGGAGTGGTAAAATGTTTAAAAACGAAGTAGCAGAATTTATATATAAAAGAACATACTCTCGATGGATAGAAGAAGAGAGTAGAAGAGAAGACTGGCCAGAGACAATAGAAAGATTTATAGGTTTTATAATTTCAGAAAGACCTGATATACCTGAAAAAACGGTAAACAAAATACGTAAGTACATGACAGAGTTTGCAGTAATGCCTTCGATGCGTTTCTTATGGGCTGCAGGTCCTGCTGCTAAAGCAGACAACACAACTATCTATAACTGCTCCTTTGCAAAGATAAACTCTATAGATGCATTCGCAGAGTGTCTCTATATTCTTATGTGCGGTACTGGCTTTGGTTTTTCTGTAGAAAAAGAAGAAATAGATAAACTACCTGTCATACCTGAAATAAAATCAGGACAGGCATTAGCTAAAATTTTAATTGATGATTCTAAAAAAGGTTGGGCGGATTCAGTAAAGACATTAATGAACAGTTTATATGATGGACAGAACGTATATTTTGATTACTCAGCTATACGTTTAGAAGGTGCCAGACTTATGACTATGGGCGGCAGAGCTTCAGGTCCACAACCATTAATTAAATTACACGATTTTATCCGTGAAACCATGCACAATGCACAAGGAAGACAACTCACTACTCTCGAATGTCATGATATATGTAATCAGATAGCTGAAATAGTTGTAGTTGGGGGAGTTAGACGCAGTTCCCAAATTTCTTTGTCAGACCTCCAAGATGAAGACATGCGTCATGCTAAGGATTGGCCTTATCCCATCAAACGTGCTATGGCAAACAATAGTGCTGTATATCGGGAAAAGCCTTCAGCTGCTGACTTTTTGAAAGAATGGGGCTCCTTAGCTCTATCAGGCACTGGTGAAAGAGGTATATTTAATCTAGAAGCTGCACAGAGCAAAGCTCCACCAAGAAGATATGCTCCATTAATACAAGGTACAAATCCTTGTGGAGAAATAATGCTAAGAGATATGCAGTTCTGTAATCTCAGTGAAGTTGTCGTGAGGGAAGATGATGATTTAGATAGTTTACTCGACAAAGTAGAAACTGCAACATGGCTTGGAGTCATACAGAGCTCGTTTACTAACTTCCCATATCTCAGAAAAGAGTGGAAAAAGAACTGTGATGTAGAAGCTTTATTAGGTGTTAGTTTGACTGGTCAGATGGATAACCATGCAATATTGAGCTCGGAGGCACTAGCGGCCCTTAAAAGCCGTGTTTTACGCATATCTCGCAAAGCATCTAGTATACTAGGAACTAAAATGCCAGCAGCAACTACTTGTGTTAAACCAAGTGGTACTGTTTCACAGCTTGTAGATTCAGCTTCTGGAGTGCACCCAAGATATTCAGAATATTACATAAGAAGGTATAGAATATCAGCTAATGACCCACTATTTATGATGATGAAAGATGCAGGTATAGTTTGTCACCCTGAAAATGGACAGACAAAAGAGACTGCAAACACTTGGGTTTTAGAGTTTCCTGTTAAATCACCAGAAGGTTGTGTAACACGTAAAGATGTAACAGCGTTAGACCAACTCAAACACTATAAAAATTTACAACATAATTGGTGTGAACATAATGCAAGTATGACAGTGTATGTTAGAGATGACGAATGGTTTGAAGTAGGTAATTGGGTGTACCAAAACTGGGATATAATCAATGGAGTTTCTTTCTTACCTTATGACGGTGGTAAGTATGAATTAGCTCCATATGAAGAAATAGACGTACATTCCTACGAAAGGCTTATAAAGGCCCTTCCCCTAATAGATTATAACAAGTTATCAAATTATGAACTTGAGGACCAAACTCAAGGTAAACAAGAGATGGCTTGTGTCGGAGATAAATGTGACATCTGAAAAAGATATAATTACTGGAACTAAAAAACTTGGTATGAATGCAAACGTTGATAAAAACGGTAAGTTGATATCAGGTATACACTCATTACAAGGTACAGAACAAAGAACTGGAACTATAACTGTTAGAACTAGTGCTGATGACCCTGACCCTGTAAGAACTTCAACTAGTGGTAGTGGAACTGCCAAGTCTAGAAGTAAACACTTTGGTGATAAATCTAGCTACTAATAAATTCTGATAATACAACTGGTTTTTTATTAAGTTTAAGTATACAGGTACTAGTTTTACCAAAACTTACAGTTTTAGCTTGCACTCTATGATTTCCAGATATATCTTCCTCGTCTAAATCTAAAGCTACTATTTCACCAATACTTAAGTCGTAACCTTTCGTAACATTTATAGTTATTTCGTCAGTTTCTTGTTGAGATATTAATATATTTTGTAACGCTAAGTTTGCAGTTTCAGCTGGACTGCTTTGTTTTTCAACTTCTATACTACTAGTACCATAAGGTTTATTAGTATAACTTACACTTCTACCATCAAAAGTGGCTGTGTTAGCAGGTAATCTTCTATTATACCTATACGAAGATAAACCGTCTGCGAACGAAAAAACCATAACTGGAGCATCAGTTAACAGTTTATCTTTTTTGAATATTATACCACTTTGTTCAACCTCATTATGAACGTCTATAAAATGTGTCAGAGGTTTCAATACGTCAGTTGTGTCAATTGCTTCTTTTATTTTCTTTTTTAATATACCGTAAACATCTAAGTTACCTCTTTCGCCACTCATAAACACACTAGGTGAAGTATCTTTTATAAATTTACTAGTTATATTACTATCAGTGACAAATTCATCAGTAAACGATTGTAAAAACTGTCCTAATGAATAACCATCATAATTATTACTATCTGTCAAAGATACTTTTAAACCTTTTTTACCAGTATATTTTATTCTTATATCACTAGCTTGTATAGATATATTTTTATCTTTAGGCACAAAATTATTTATATAACCACGAAATATAGGTAATCCGTCATCACTTCCATTATTAAGAAACAATTCGATAACTTTGTTATGTATTGCCATGTTTTGTAGTTCTGGATTAGATATGACAACTGATAAAGTATTTAGTTGATTGTTACCAGTGAAGGAAACACTTCCTGATATTTCAGATAATATTTCTTTACCACCTATAAACAAACTAGGTCTTTGATACGTATTGTCTTGTGTCATTTATTTCACCACCTAATGATATTTTGTCTGATAATAAATTACCAGATGAATCCATCTCAAGCAAGTGTGAAACTTGCATTTGTAAAGCAAACTTAGGGAATTGTTGACCCACTGGATGGTCTTCAGACATAGATATTATTACACCAAAGAATCTAGTTATTTCACCACTTTTATGTGTCACATCTAAAAATACTGGTGTAGCATTTTGTTGATGTGATTTAATAATTTTTCTGTTACCTTGTGCGTTTGTATCACCTAAATCTACGCTTCCGAAACTAACCGTACCACCAGCAGCACCTATCTTTCTGATTTCTGTTTTACCAAATCTATCTTCCATATTAACGTATTTACCCTTCCTATTAAAAGATATAGACTGTGCAATAGCTATATCATTAAGACTTACATGGTGAGGGTCTAATACTCTGATTTGTTGTGAGTGTGAATTACTATATGGCCAAACATTTTTTATAACATTTTTGGTAGCTGCTGCTTTTACATTGAAATTAATTAATATACCATAAGCAGAAAAATCCCACAAATTGCTTGGGTCTTCAAAAGTAGATACACCTGCTGTTTGAACCGATACAGTAATGTCAGACGTAGTAGTAGCGTTTTGCGTGTCTCCAGTAAGAAACTGTGTTACGTCAAAGAAAGGGTCAGAACCAGAAGTATCTAATGCGCCTACAGTGAATCTATTATCATCTACAGATATTATAGCATCTCTCAATGCATTTGCTATATCTGCTTTAGTACTTGCCGCAGTTATATCAACCAGTACAAACGCATCGGCACCAGAAACTGAAGGTTGACTGTCGTTACCATCTTGGAACCAGAAAACAAACATGTTTTGACTTGTACTTGCTGCTGTATCTGCATCAGTAGATTGAAATAGTGCTACATAATTACCACCATATCTAGTTTTATCACTATTTGTAGCCGTAAATCTAGTAACTTCAGCAGTTTCTTCGCTAGAATCAGCAGGAACTGGACCTGTCCAACTTCCAGACTCTATAGTAGAAGCAGTATGTTTTTTCCAATCAGCAGGTACTTTAAATTTTATACCTCCTGATGTTTTTAAACCTAGTGTATTATCTTGTATTTCTAGAGGTTTCCAACCATTTTTATGAGCATACTGTGCTGTTATTTGTATTTCTGTAGGTGTTTCTCCTACAGCGTAAGTATTATCTAATCTAAAATGCACTCTATCAAACAAATCGGATTTACATATTAGTAAATGATTTTTAGGATGAGGAGTTCTTGTGTGTGAACTAGACTGTGTAACATCAGCACCATGTCTTAATATTTTAGTGCTACTACCCCCTACCATTATACCATCAGTTCTAGAAAGTGCAGTTATGTCTTGCCAAAAAGCTTCCTCCACATCGTTGTCGTTAGAATACAAAATTAAACCTCTACTCTGTTCACTGGTAGGAACACGTAATGAACCAGAGTTAACAGTGCTAACATATTGGTCATCATCATAATGTTCTATGAAAGACCTTCTATTATTAATATCAGTTTGACCTGTTCGTATTGTGTTATTATCTCTGACTTGTATTCTAATCAATCTATAAAAATCATTGAATCTACCATTTGAGTCTTTGAGATGTCCTTTGTTAGAATGTGTATAACTTAATTGGTCACTATCATAATTATCATCGTCGGCTACTACTTTTAAATCATCATGCATCACATCTGATACATCACCTATATTAGAACTTACAGATGCTTGTGATTGTATAGTAGAGTTATGTAAATTATCATCATCCAGATAAACATTGTTAATACTGAGATTAGAAGCTTTAGTAAAACTTTCTGAAGTATCTGTAAAAACAGAAAAAGTAGGCTCATTCAAATCCACAATAGGATTACCGTTTGATAAAATACAAACAGTTGCATCATCGCTTATGTCTGCGTTACCACTCAAATCACTTACAGCATTGAAAACCTTAATAAAAACACGCTCATCATCTGCTAAAACATTACCCTTAACCATTTCCGCTCTGAGTAAAACGTCAGCACAATCATCCAAACCACTGCTATCGTTAAAAGGTGCACAATATTTTGCTATTTCTGCAGCTGAGTCTAACAAAGCATCTGCATTTATGACATCACCAACTGTATACTCTCTTATAGCTTTATCATTTAGACCTTGAACGGTAACTTTTACAGATATATTACCTGTACTAGTAGAACCGTCAGTCATTATGTATAGTAAGGGATAAGCCGTACCACCAGCACTACTTATATTACTTATTTCTCTGTTGTTTATACCTGCAAAAATGCGTTTTCTATCTACCTTCAACACTCCAACAGGAGGTAAATTAGATGGTAAAAAATGAGGTATTTTGTCTCCACTACCACTAGTAGGGCTTGCTTTTTCAAACGACAGGCGAGAGCCTTCATTTTGTCCTATATTCAAAGAACCTGCAAAAGGTTCAAATCCTTTAGTTTTAGCTGATGCTGCGTTAAGGGCTGCATCGTTAGTGTAAAATTTAGATAAAAAACCGTCTATACTCTTAACTCTTATCTTAGGGAAGAATATAGAATCGTTACCTACTGCACTAGTATATATGTGTTCAGTAACTGCAAAAAAAGATGGAGGGTCTAATTTTATAATCTGTAAATTAGATTTTTCAGTAGAGTTATCTTCACCATCATCCCAGTCTATATGAATTTCAGACACCGGTTCATTTGCATCTATACGATAAAAATATTTATTATATATGAAATAAGGTATTGAATCTGAACTATTGTGTATTCCTCCACCATCACTATCGACTGTAGTCGAAGCTATTATACCGGTTGTGCCACCAGCCAATGCATTTGCTTTTGTATTATAAACTCTTATTACTTGTACCATATTTTCCTCATGTATAATTTAATCTGAACCCTGCCTTCCTGAAAGCTATATTTGATGATGCAGCAACTTCATCTACAGAGTCTCCTCTTATGTTATGATAATCTTTAACAAACAATCTTGCACTATAAGATATAGAAGATGATTCCGTTCTAGAAGTTGATAACTCTTTTAGTGGTTTAGTAAAAGTAAATTTGTTAGACTGTGGTAAAACTGGATAAATACACTTGTTATAGAAAACAAATTCTTCTGCTCTACCTAAAAATTCTACACCACTTGTTGCAGTTTGATTTAACATTATAATTTTATTATCGTTACTAGCAAAAGCTGTATTAAACAACCAACCAGTTTGTACACCACTGGCGTCAGCTGTTATAACTTCACCTGACTGGTCTTCTAATTTACCATCCATAAATAACTTAACATTACCAGACTTCAAATTTGCATCAAAAGTAACTATCACATTTGTTGGTGTTTGTCCATCCATCTTGACTTTAGAAGCACTAGTTAATTTAACATAACTATCAGAATCCCAATAAAGTAAAAAGTCGATAGTTCCATCAGTATTAATGTGTAAGTTCATAGCATTGTTTTTCATAAATAACATTTCGGCATTTGCTAACGTACCGTCAGTAGCTGCATCATGTACAAAATGCAACACTATAGATAATTCTTTTGTTGCTCTTGCTAATGGGTCTGCTGAACCTGTTCCTACATCTATAGAAGGTGTATTAGTAGCATCGTTTCTTAAACAAAAACCAGCTAACCCTTCTACATCATAGAATGGACCAGTGCCAGTTGCACCATCTATGGCAGTGGTCATACCTTGTATTTGCTCAACTGGTGCAGTAGCTGCAGAACCATGTGAACCTTCCTCATTCATAGGATAATGTAGTATAGCATTGGTGTATTGACTAGATATGTTATTCTCATCTACCATTATGAAACCATACCAAAAATCATCACCTTCACATTCCCATTCAAAATCTAAATCAAAAGCATCTTCTTCGTTAGGTTTTACTGAAAATGAGTTTACTTTAGGTAATTCATCTTCAAATTTAGCTAAAACATATGGAGCATTAGTTCCTACTTCAGTGTCAATATTGATTGCAATATTGTCTTGAGGGTCTACAGTGGTAAACATCATGGGTAATGTTTCTCCGGGTTTGATACTAGCCTTTTCGACTATACCACTGAAATCTATCTCGTTATACTTATCAACATCGTCTATAGTGTTAAGTGCTTGTATACCTGCATGTCCTCCTGTTTGATTATCTTTATTATATTCACCAAAACCAAAATCATCAAGAACTATGACACCCTGTTGATTTATATTAGTAGTATCTAAATCCCATTTGTTGATGTAGCCACCATCATTAAATTTGTATTCGTTCCAAGTAACACCATATGTCCCTTTTTCAGAAATACCCACTGCGTTCAAATATGATTTTTCTGATAAATATTTTGTATTTACAGTATCATTCTGATATCCATGTGCACCACCTGTGTTCATAATTTCTACAATCAACCAGAAACGTTTAGGAGATATTAAATATTTTCCCGGTTCATCAAGAATAAATGACTGGTCAAAGCTGACGGTTCTAGTCGCCTCCTCTAGTTTTCTGACAGTTAGAGTTTTTGGAAATCCACTAGTAGGATTTGAGTGACTATCGTTGTATTTATACAAAATATATTCTTCATCATCTTCGTTGTTAAATACAGCAGGATTATCAATTATAAGTTTAGTACTGTTTGGTTGAGCAAGAACTCTAGCAGAAGCGAATATACACTCTCGTGATTCAGGCATAGCTACATCAAATATACTTGTATTATGTGCATGTTCTAAAGCATCTGTGCCCTCTACACCTCTAGTAACAGTTACAACTTCTGTAGAAGTATTAATATTTGTTACCTTCATAATTTCATCAGCCATCTTTATAAAACCATTTAGTGTAAATACACTGGCATCTGCTACTTTGAACGTTGTATCACTTACAGCCATAGCTGCGTTACTATTATTTGCTAAAGTCTCTAATACAGCACCAGATACACGTCTTTTTGCGATAAACTTCATCATACCTTTTTGTGAGAAGTAATCAACATTACCTACTCCGTCTGTACCACTTGCATTAGCCTCTACACTAAATTCATTAGTACCAGTATCTAAATCACCAGCCACTAAACCTCTGAAAGCTATTGTAGGTGTTCCTCCATTATTACTCAAAACTGGAGACTCACCGTTACCAATATCTGGATGGACTGCAGCTCCTGAGCTTCTTGTAGAATCCGCAGCTCCTTGTCTACCGTAATCTTCTATACTTGATGTGTAACCAATTCTTATATTAGAAGTATCACTATCAGTGCTAGTTACTATCGTACTAGTTATAGGAGAAGAAGTTATTTTAAAATCATTCATTAGTAATCTTTTAGGTTCACCAATTCCTGTACTTGCTGCATCGGTGATATCTGAAAGGTTTTTGAAACCGAAAAGTAAATAACTTGGTTGTTGTGTAACATTGTCTTCTAAAGACGTAAAGCTACTACCTTCAGTAAAACCTGTGCTATGTAATTTGACCGTTTCTGGTATACGTAATCTTCCCAATGATTTTTTATCTCTCATTGGGGTTGCATTTTCAATTTTCATATTGAAATGTTTAAATCTGATTGAGTCTATGTATATTGAGTTTCTAACATCAGTCAAAGGAGCAACTAAAAAATCGTCTTCTTTACCAGCAGTCATATATACAATGTCATTTTCACTAGCACTTTTATTAGCCGCTAAAGTTAACCCCAACCCTGTTGTACTTTTGCCATTGTCATTTTCCGATATATGACCGAAATCAGTGCTACCTACCGTTATTTGAGAACCTGCATCAAATAGTAGATAATTACTATCTTCTGCATTCGTTCCTACAACTGTAGAATATACTTTAAATGCTGTATCATCACTCAAATCTGTTCTTACTTGAAGGCCAGTTTTGTACTTACCTGCACTGGCGTCATATTGACCCAAAACACCTTGATAATTATTATTCCATACAGTCATATATTTAGGCCAATCGGACATATTCTCAGCCCATAATCCTACAGTACCAGAGGCAGTTACATTTTTAACATTATTAACCTTTTTTGAATTACCAAAAGCTATAACTCTGTCAGTTTCAGGGTTACTTAAAGCATAATACATACCATTATCATTAGGATGTAGTTGCATAGTCAATCTAGCCCAGCCTGATTCTAAACCTTCATCTATATTTGTAAAACTAGGATTATTTGCAAAACACACTTCTCCTCTAGTATTATCCAGTCTGTATGAAACATCTGTGTAAACACTGTTAGATTTACCAGTAGAACCTAGCTCATATACACCTATCAAACCTCCAAAATTGACAAACGCTAAACCAAATAAACTTTTAACAGTACCAGTTCCTGCCCCTGTTCCTGTCGCATCTCCTGCACTTGCAGCATTTGGAGTATGTTTTTTCAAATAATTAAAAAGATTTTGACCCTTCACCGGTTGTTCTGAACCGAAAGTTATAACAAAAGAACGTGTCAAACGATTATCATGGTCAGGTAAACCTAATGTAAGTTGGTCTCTAGTTAACATGTTTGCAAGACTGTCGAATTTCAAATCCATTTCTATCTCAGGTATAACTGGTTGTCTACCGTCACCACCAGTAACTGGTTCTCTAGAATATAAATGAGTAGGTATAGGGATTCTTTTTGAAGCAAACGATACTTGCTGCAATTCTGAACCATCTACTTGACCTCTCTTAGGATAAAATATACTAGTTGTAGTTTTATCTCTGTGAGTGTAAAGCGCATCCATATGTAAAGATTTACCACCAGTTAAATGCGTATCTGCACTTGGAATCAATGTACTATAAGCGATTCTACGAGGTTTTTCTAATGGTTGGTCTTCTAAACCCATATCATAAAAATCTCTATCTACAGAAACTATATCAAAGAAATTACCTTCTGCTAAAACATTTTCTATTACAGTAGAAGAATCAACAGGTACTTTTACTCCGTATTGGATAGCTTCTCTTATCTGTGGGTCATCTGAAGGCCAGTATTCATAATTAAAACCTGCCCACCTTTTATACTCTTTAGAAAAATAATCATCACTATCAGCACCATCAACTGAATTAAATAATCCGTCTACTATTAGTTTTTGGAGAGGGTAACCTTCTACACCTTCAATAGTTTCACCATATCTTTCAAAGTGTTCTGAACTACTTAAAGGGCTTCCGTCTCTTTGACCAAACCTTCTACCTTGTTCATATCCTATTCTTCTAGGTAAAAATGGTTTAGAGGCCAACATTGTTATTCCTGTTGAACTATCTGTTCGTGTTTGTGACGTAGTAGTGTTAGAGAAATCTGTACCAAACGTTACACCGGTCTTCGTATGATAAGAACTGAACTGCACTATTCCCTCAGTAGATATTAACGAACCTGTACCACTACTTTTACCACCTTCGTTATCTCCTATTTTTCTATCTAACTTGTAAGCTTTCACACCCGGAATTGTTTGATTGTCTCCTAATTTTATAGAATTAGTGTAAAAACCGAATCTCAATCCTTTCAATTCTGAAGAACCAAACGCAGGACGTTTTGGAATATCAATATCAGCTATAAACATCGAAGTTCTATTTTTGTCAGTTATACCATCACCATCTGTATCAAAAGAACCACTACTTATATCTGCAGTAGTTTGATTATTATCATACAAATCTGGGTATGTCGGGCTTGGGGATGCAGTTACACTTAAAGCACCCTTTTTAAAAAATTCTGCTGCCATATTATAATCCTCCTATTTCGTTTTGCATTCTCAATGCTTGTGGTAAAACGTGTGCTATACGTTCTGCAAAGTCCTCAGCATCATTAGTAACAATGTCGCCCTGTATATTTAAAGTTATGCCTGAACTACCACCTAACATATTTTTACTTTTAGAAACAATAGTTTCGCCGGGTTCTACCATAACTGGGTAATGTCTTCCACCAAGACTAGCTCTACCACCCATGTCGTACATTCTTAAACCTGTGTCTGCCATAGGAACTGCCGTTTCTGCTGGTAAATCTAAAGGTGGAGGTGTCATTGCCATTTTCATGATTTTACCAAATGCTGCCATAGTTAAAGCACCTGTTGCCATAGCTGCAACCAAACCGGGTCCACCCTTCAATGCTTCTACTCCTGTAGCTTTAGCAATGTTATAAGCCATCATAGCCCCAGCCGCCCCTAGAAGTATATATCCTAACGTTTTGTAAGCATCTGAAGTTTTATTGATTAACATAATACCTGCAAACATAGCAGCGTTAGAACCTAATTGAGCTGCGGTCATAGCAATAGTTGACATAGTGCTCATTTTCGTGGTGTTGCTTACTACTATAAGTTGTTTAGTTTTTATATCACTAGCTACAGCATGGGTAGTTTCTGCGTTCGCAGCAGCTAATGTAGCAAAAGTGTTAGCTATCGTATGTGCTTGAGTAATCGGTAAAACAGAATTCATAACTTTGAACATCATCAAAGCTTGTAAACCATTTTCACCTAATAAATTTATTCCCTTTATTACAAGACGAAGTGGTATCATCAAAGCATGTAACGTACCAGATAGTCCCTTACCTTCTCCGTTCATATTACTAAACATTATTAAAAGCTCTCTTATCATATCAGATAACTCTACAACAGCTTGTAATACTACATCTCTCATAGCAACACCCATCTCAGTTAAAGCAGCTGTACCATCTTCAGCTCTTACTACGAAGAAAGATTCGAACTCTGCAGCAATATTATGTAATTGGTCACCAAAGGTATTCATAGTACCATTAGCTCTACCTACCTCGTCCGAGAGCAAAAATGGAGCCATTAGAGCATTTTTAATAACTTGTATTTGATTAGCTAAAGATTTTTGCTGTATTTCTGCCATTCTAGTTGCAGAACCTGCAGAATTTTGTAAGTCATTGACTGCATTTTCAAATTCATCTGCATTTTGAACTAAGTGAACGAAAGCAGTTGCACCACGAACATTCAAATCTTCAAGTAAAGTTGTCATCAAATCGACATCAGATGCAGCTGGACCCATAGCAGCACTAAACTCTTTAGCTATTTCGGTTAACATTTTAAAGTTACCCTCAGAATCCATAATTTCAACACCCATTTTACGGAAAGCAGCAGTGTTATCTTCTGCATGTTGAGCAAACTCAGCTAATGCTTGACGTAAACCACGTCCTGCAATACCTGCTTCTAAAGCACGGTTAGTTAAAACTTGTAAAGAACCAAGCAACTGGTCAATATTTTGTCCAGTAGCAGTAAAGAAAGGCATAGCGAACTTGACAGCACTTGCTAAATCTTGATATTCAATCAAAGACATGTTAATAGCATGAGCAAACTTATCTGTCAATGCAGCCGATTCACTCATCTCTAAGCCAAAACCAAAGATAGTCTGTGTGGTTAACTTAGCAATAGTATCGTGGTCACCTTGTACAGCCATAGATAGTTTTAATGTGTTTGCTAAAACTTCTTGCGAATCGCTTGCTGAAAGACCTGCCGATGCAAGTGTGTATAAACCTTCTGACGCTGTCCCTAAAGATATACCATACTGTGTACCAAAGTTAACTATCTCATCAGAAAGGCTGAATAAAACTTCATTTGTAGTTTGGAAAATAGATTGAGCGTTCATCAATTCTTTTTCGAACTCTTGGAAAGTTGATATAAGACTTTGTAGCCTAAACATAAAAGTCATTAATGCTATACCACTAGCCATGATTGCACCCATAAAGGCACCAGACATTTGCATAGTTATACTTGTTATTGCACCATTTATTCTACCTAACAATGCCATTTGTTCTTTGTATAATCTATTATTTTGCATTATACCTTTATTAGTCAACATTTGTGATTGTCTAATCAAAGCATTATTTTTTCTTTTTATGTTAGCATTCTTTTCTTCCTCAGCACTCAACATTTTATGAGAACCAATCATTTGGTTTAATATGATACCTGCAGCTTTTCTTTCTGCTGTACCCTTTTTCAATGATAATACTTCTTGCTGCTGTAACGCTATAAGTTTTTTTCTCATAGCTGCTTCATTCTGCATAAATGTAGCATTAGAAAACGTACCACCCATACGTGCTTTAGCACCTAAAGCTTTTGCACTTTTAGCAAACTTTTCGTTTGCCATTTTCATTTTCTTTAATGTTTGGTCATATAATCTATATTCTTTTTCATATCTAGCTTTATCTGTTTTCATCAAACTTTTAGGTGGTTTCAAAGCTTGCATAGCTTGTTTAGCTTGATTTTTAACTTTTTCTGTTATTTGTTTTTTTGAATTTTCTAAAGCTTTATCAGCTGCTTTGTTTTCAGCTTGTAAACCTATAGTTAATTGTTTATGTTGAGCTAGTAAATTTTTATTAAGTTTGTTAGTTTTAGATGCTGCAGCCTTCTCCAAACTAGATAATCGAGCCATATACTTTGACTGCATCTTGTTTGCGGAGTTATCGTCGAACAACATTCGCATGTTTGCTCGAACTGTAATTGCGCTCATCACCATTTTTGTTTTTTCCTTATCTTAGTAAATCTTTTAATGATGTACTATTTTCTTTAGGTTTGCTTATTCCAGCTAACCTCTCATATTTTCGTTTCAAATTCCTACTTTTATTGTAATCAGACCTGACTTCAGGTTTATCCTTTGACATATGACCTATATCTTTAGGAGTATATCCATCATATGCATGCATTGTCCGATATACATTGTATGCGTATAGTAATCCGTCCAGTTCGTGCCTTGGTGTAGATTTTATATCTTCTAAAGACATACCCAACTCTTTCATCAGTGGTATGTATAACATCACCACATCTGGATGTTGGCCGAACTTTATAGCTCGTTTGGGTTATCAACACCTAGCATTTTATTTGTTACAATAAATTTAGCTGAAGAAGGTAGTTTTCCATACACATCTATAGATAAAACAGACGTATCAGGTTTTTTATCCTGTGCCTTTTTCATCATAGCTGCTATCCTTTCCTTAGCCAATTCTAAGTATTGTGTATTTTTTTCTTCTTCAGAAAGACTTTCATCTATAACCAATGCTTTTGGCTCTTCACTTTCTGTCAATTCACACCATGAAATCTTTATTAACTTTCCATGATATTCTACTTCTGCTTCTTGAACTGTTTCTGTTAATGACTCAAGGTCTTCAACAGTCCAGTACTGTTTTTCTTCTTCCATTGTTTCTCCTATTTCTTTTTAGCCTTCTTTTTATTTTTAGGCTTTTTGACTGGGGCAGGTTTTTCTGCTGCCTCCAGTCTTTTAAGTGTACTTTCTAAAACTGCTTCGTTTCTGAAAATACCTACAATTTCATCACCTTTCATAAGTTGAAAGACTTGATTGATTTTTTTTATTTCATAAACCATAATTCACCTCAGAAATTAGATGCTTCAGTTTCAGTATCATCAGGTAGTGTTCCAATGATTGGGTTAACATTACCATAAAACGTTATAGTTTCTTCTGATACACCATCTGCGTTTAAAGTAGTTGAATATTCTGTTATACACATGTTAGGTAAAGACATTACTTCTGTACCTGCCTTCAATTGTAAGTATAACCTATATCCAAACCCTGAACCTTTAGTGCTTGATACTGGTCTATTTAAGTTAGCATCCATTTCTACAGCATCACTACTTGAAGCTACTTCTACTGCACCTGAGGCCGTGCCTCTGATACCACATCGTGCTTCGTTGAATAACTGACTGTAACCTGCATTCTTTTTCTTTTTAGTTATAGTTAAAGTTATTTCTTTTTTAATCTCTGCTTTCAAAGCAGTTTTTTGACCGAAATAAGCTATATCTTCATCTACAGTTCCAAAACTGAAATCGACACCAGTTACATCACCTACTTTGACACCGTTAGTCAAATCAGATATTGCTGCATTCGCTCCGTCTGCTACTTGTGTTACTATTAATATACTGTTAGTAAATCCTGTACCTCTTTCTGTATCAACAGCAGAACCAGTTATCTTATCTAAGAATGTTATATGCTTGTCATCTCTACTGATAGTAAATGCAGCTGCGAATCCAGCTTGAGCATCTACTGCAGCTTTCAAAAGTTGTGCAAAATTACCACTGTCTTCTCCAGAACCTGATATATTAACGTGTACTGCAAAATCTTCATCTAAAGTAGTAGGAGCTATACTGCTACCGGTGTCGAAAGTAATTAAAAACTTTTGACCTTGTGAATCATAAAGTAAAACATATTTGTTGTTACTTGCAGTAGAAGCATAATCTGCCTTTGTATTTGATTCAAGTGTTACTTTTGTTGATTCAGCTGTAGTTCCTACATCTTGTCTTCTTGGTACAAAAACTTTAGTAGAATCGAAAGCATTAGAGGCTGTGCCACTAACTTTCAAATCTCCACTGTCAAGTTCTAACGCATAGTGAGGTTGTTCGGTAGTAAGACCAATTGCTACGTCTCTGCCAAGGAAATAAGTCATTACTTACTCCTACGGGGTTGCTACTGCTATATGTGCTGCTAGTGACTGGTCAGTTCCAATAATTGGTGTTACGTGACCCATAAATGTAAGTGTCTCTTCTTGGACTCCGTCAGCGTTCAATGTAACACTGTGTTCAGTCAAAGTACAGAGAGGGAATGAAATCAATTCACCACTTGAGCCTGTTTTTAGTTTAACGTGAACTCTGTAACCAAAAACATTATCTGGTTGTGATAATCCATCGTTTATCGTTGCAGCGGAACCAGCTGGGGCTGATAATCCATATCTTGCTGAGTTAAATAACTTATCGAAAAAAGCATCGTTCTTCTTTTTTGTGATAGTTATACTGTTTTCTTTCTTTATTTCTGCTTTAAGTGCGGTCTTTTGACCCATGTAAGCTATATCTTCATCGACAGACCCTACGGTCATGTCAACACTTATTACATCTTGGACGGGATTTGCTGCTTCACCTTCATCAAACAACGTACTAACTTCACGGTTTGGTATAACCATTGAGCTTGTAGCCACTGCTACTGAAGAATTAATTCCAGAATTAGTTTGGCCACTGTGTTGTGCATCGTCGTGTTCAGTTGTGATTGCAACTTCTACGTCTCTTCCTAGGAAATATGCCATATTTGTTTCTCCTTTAGCGTTCGCGATACGCTAAGTAATAACTATATGGTGATGGTAGTATATAAAGGTTTCCCTCAAGAAGGCAATATGGCTCTATTAATCTCCCAATAAATGCATAATATAGCTATATATATCTTAATAGAGCTATCTATATGGGTCAGAGCCACCAAAGAGTTCAAATTCAGCATCTGCTATAGATAAGTACGGAGCTGCCCATCCAGTAAGACCTTGACCAAAGAAGAATGGTATGCTGTTTCCTAGCCTATCACCTGTGAATTTTTTAGATTCTGACTTAACTTCTTTAATTATTTGGGGTATCAAACCTCTTTTGATAAATTTAGCCATATTTTTGTCAGCGTGTACTAAATCAACAGAAGGATATACTCTACCACTACTTGTGTACATGTCACCGGTTTGTGCTTTGTTAAGAGCACCCGTTTCTGTACTTGCTGCATATTTATTAACTCTATGAGCTGTGTGTGCAAAAGCTCTTTTCATAGCTACGTCTACACCACTAGCGTTTCCTGATAGTGTACTAAAAGCTTCATCTGTAGCTGTGTAACCTTCTACAACCTCAGCATTATTCAAAGCAGTTTCTTTAAATTGATATGGGTTGTCTAACATCATGAATTTACTAATCACTGCAAAGGTATAAGGATTAATAGTATAAGAATATGAAACACCTCCACCTGCTTGACCAAAATATCTCATATTACCTAAAGCTTGTTTCACTATCTGACCTGCACCGACACCAAAAAACTCAGTAGATTTGCCTGCAGCTCGTCTTAGAGCTACTTCATCAAGTGGTAATGTGTTTACACCACCGCTTTTACTTAATTTTTCATGGACTGCAGTCCTCAAAGAAACACCACTTCTGTATTTTTTATTTTCTTGAAAAGACATCAAAGCTTTGTTCCAACTTGGTATTCTTTTTTTAAAGTAAGACAGGCCTTCGTTTGCTATCTGTTTATGCATGACGTCTTCTTCTCCAGCTTTACCTTTGAATTCTTTACGTATATTTTTTATAGCAGTTTTAAGGTCTCTACCTCGTTTACCATATATACCGTGATGGTTTATTGTATCTAATCTTTGTGTGGTAACTTGTATGTTACCCATGTTAGGAACTCCTACTAAATCTACCTTTTGTGCTTTGCTTCCACCAGCTCTTGGTTTTTGACCACCAACTGCTTTACTTTGTTCCTCCATAGCATCAGCACCACTCAGTTTTATAGCTTTTGACATATCACCTTTAAATGCAGGAGATAGTTGAGATGCGTATCTTTGTATTATTCCTGCACCTCTACCACTAAATTTATTTACAAATACTCTATTCAAATCTTGTGCTTTACTAATTGGTAAAGTGCCTACTGGACTATATCGTTTAGAAATTATATGATTACCTATGTAAAAACCTCTTACTGGCTCAGAATTGAATATCATACCAGTAGTAGCCTCACCCATTGTATTAGTTACTGAGTCTGGTCTTGTTCTAAATAACTCCAAAGGAGACTTTGTAAAAGGATTACGTGCACTTCTTACGTTAAGAGTGGATGTTTGATTTTTATTCAAAGGAAAGAATCTTTGATATCCTCCCATCATAGAAACTATTGGTGTTTCTTTATATTTTGATACTTTAGTCATTTTACCTTATATTTGTAAAGGTCAACATAAATTGAGCAGATGCACCATACCATTGTAAATCAGGTATGAAACCTATGTTTTGCCAAGAATTGAGATGCCTTTCTATAATTTGTGTATCTTCTTCCTCGTATGTGTCGAAATTGATGTCCATAATAGAGTTTGCTACATTTAACATTAACCAATTTAGAAGCCTTCGTTGTTTGTAATAAACATCACTGGCAGATGATGCTGTACTTTTTACTTGTATTTGTGACTCTTTTTCACATATAAGGTGTATCATATAACTAGCACCGTAAATTTCTCCAGTGCCTGAAGTTGACCCTAACGTTACGTTTTGACCCATGAACTGTTCTTCAAAACCTGAACCTGTGTGTTCCACTACGATAGCAGGAAACTTAAGTTCTTCTACTTCTGGAAACTCACCAAAAACGTGTATATCTTCTCCAGACTCTGTTAGCCCATTTATAGAATCACTTACACCCATCATGAGGGCACGTTCTATAACATTAAGGAAATCTTTTGCCATACTACCACTTCACCTTATCAGCCCAATATGCAGCTGACATCTTCCCTTTCTTTATATTTTTAGCATGACGTGCTTTAAATGATTTACGTCTTGCTTTTTGTCTTGCAGATTCTCCTTTTTTAGGTTTGCCTGCAGTTCTAACACCTTGTTGGCCAAATCTAATAAGCTTAGTTTTACCACCTTCTTTAGCCACAACTACGTGTGACTTTTTAGGATGGTTTGGAGTTCTTTTTGGTTTATTATAAGCCGTTACTCCAGCTCTTGTTAATTTAGCGTCTTTCTTTTTTCTCGGTGCCATTATTTACCTCGTTGGGTCCTTGCTTTAGCTTGTGCCTTTTTAGATAGTTCACCATAATGAAATATTCTTTGAGAAGACTTAGTGTGGGTTTTACCAGAATGTATATGCCCATTAGGCATTTTGTGCACTCCACCTTTAAACACAGTTCCATCTTTCTTATAGTGTTTTCTCATTAGTATTTCTTTTTCATGGTTTTCTTTTTCTTTTTAACTTTATATGCCATTACTTCGCCCTCCTTACTGCTTTTTTTACCTTTTTAGAGTATTTAGCTCGACTTCCAACTCCACCAGCTTTGCGTTTCTTACGATTCTCTGCTGCTTTTTGTGATTTAGTCAACCCTGCTCGTACACTCTTAGGTAGGTAACGCCCTCTTTTTGATTTAGGCTTTTTCTTATCAGCCTTAGTAATGTAATCCCATTTCTGTTTAGTCCATTTGGTCAATGACTTTTGTGATTTTTTTTTGACCATATTACTAAGTTACCTCATCTTCTTTTGCTCTTCCCCAAGTTTTCTCACAGGAAGGACATTTCCATCTAATACGCTCTTCAGTTTCAGATGTTACATTGAGTTCCGCCCCACATGCAGGACATTTACCATCTTTACCTATTTCGTTATTCATTATATGTGCTGAATATCCAGTCATCGGTATCCTCCACCCTTTGCTTTATATTGTTTTGCTAGCATTTGTGCTTTCCTAGCGGACCATTGTCCGGGTGCTCCACCCTTACTACCAGCTTTGATT
>Ga0208666_1000316_pt1 | contig 24244 bp, 29 predicted proteins | sample 5B_taG_FD_184078 | JGI IMG/M metagenome (GOLD analysis project Ga0208666, IMG submission 184078) | Marine viral communities from the Subarctic Pacific Ocean - 5B_ETSP_OMZ_AT15132_CsCl metaG (SPAdes) (version 2) | ecosystem: Environmental > Aquatic > Marine > Oceanic | place: Pacific Ocean...
CTGAGAAAGGTACTCACATGGCAAAGAAAAAATCAAAGAACCCTGTCGGTAGGCCGAGGTTCGAGGTCACAGAGGAAGTTCTGGCGAACACTAGGCGTTTCATGGCGCAGGGTTTGACAAAGGAGCAGTGTGCTGCTGCGCTGGGTATATCACGCTCTAAATTCTTTGAAATTCAGGAACAAAATGTGGATTTCTTGGATGCAATAAAAGGTGGCGAGGCCGAGGGCGTACAGCAAGTCACCAATGCTCTCTATGAAAAGGCCACGATAGATCGTGATAACACTGCGATGATCTTCTACCTCAAGAACCGCGCAGGCTGGGTGGATAAGCAAGAGCATAAAGTAGAAACAGAAAACACAGTAACATTAGATCTGACAAGGATTGGCATCAATGAACTCAGCGCAATTGAAAGAGCTTTTGAGCAATCTAACTCTGGAGCAAGTCAGGGCAGAGAAATACCGCCGCTCATTGAGGGAGTTTACGAAGAACGCATGGCCGACGATTGAACCGGGCGTAGACTTCCAGAACAATTGGCATGTCGATGCAATCAGCGATCACCTTCAGGCTGTTGTCGAGGGAGACATCAAACGACTGATCATCAACGTGCCGCCACGCCACATGAAGTCGATCAGCGTGGCCGTTGCGCTGCCAGCGTGGACGTGGACCCATCAGCCACACAAGAAGTTCCTGTATGCCTCTTACGCAAGCTCTCTGTCGATCAGAGATAGCACCAAGTGCCGCCGACTAATCGATAGCCCTTGGTATCAGTCGCACTTCAGTGACAGGTTCGCGCTGACTGGTGATCAAAACCAGAAGCAAAGGTTCGAGAACGACAGGACAGGATACCGCATAGCAACGTCTGTGGGTGGCGCTCTGACTGGTGATGGCGGTGACATCATCTGCATCGATGATCCGCACAACGTAGTGGACAGCGACAGCTCCAAGGTGCGTGAGGGCGTTCTGGAGTGGTGGGATCAGGCGATGCAGACGCGGCTCAACGATCCCCGCACTGGCGCATTCGTTATCATAATGCAGCGCGTCCATGAGCAAGATCTGACCGGGCATATCCTCTCAAATCAGCTTGGTGATGAGTGGGATCACCTATGCCTGCCTGCCAGATACGAAATTGGTCACCCAACTCCAAGCCAGTCAATGCTGGGGTTCTCAGATCCACGCACAGAGGAGGGTGAGCTGCTCTGGCCTGAACGTATCGATGACAGGACACTATCAAACCTAGAGCGCAGCCTTGGCACTTACGCAGCGGCTGGGCAGCTCCAGCAGCGCCCATCGCCAAAGGGTGGTGGAATCCTAAAGGCGAGCTGGTGGGTTCCGTGGGAGAAGGAAGATCTGCCCGAAATCGATTACGTCTTGCAGTCGTATGACACAGCATTCGAGGCCAAGGAAAGTTCGAGCTTCAGCGCACGAACAACGTGGGGCGTGTTTAAACACAATGGCCACGATTGCGCTATTGTGCTTGAGTGTTGGTATGACAAAGTCAGCTATCCTGACCTACGGCGCTTGGCTCAAGAGGCATACGATGACTGGGAGCCCGACGCAGTGCTGATTGAGAAGAAAGCGTCAGGCCAGTCGCTCCTGCAAGATTTACGCATGGCAGGCGTACCAGTTCTGGCCTACAGCCCAGACCGAGACAAGGAAGCTCGCGCCCATGCTTCGAGCGCACTTTTGGAAGATGGCAGGATTTTCTTCCCTTCCAATCGAAAGTGGGCTAAAGATTTAATTGATATATGCGCGGCGTTTCCAGCACATCCGAATGATGATGTTGTTGATACATGCACACAGGCTTGGTTACGCTTACGCAGAGGATGGTTTGTTGGGCATAGCGAAGATCCCGATGATGACGATTTTGTAGAGACTAGAAGGATGACGATGTATGGCTGAACCAGAAAACATTATCCCATTTGCTGAAGGCGCTCCCGCCGACAATCTAATGATCGAAGAGCTGCCAGACGGCGATGTCCTGATTGGTGATCCAGAATTAGACATGATGCAGGAAGTCGAGGACGCAGAGTTTGATCAAAACCTTGCAGAAGCAATCGATGAACGAGAGCTGGAGCGCAAGGCGCAAGAGCTGATCGAGTTCTTTGAGAACGATAAGGAAGCCAGATCTGAGTGGGAGCATCGCTACAAGCAGGGTCTAAAGACGCTAGACCCAGACGGTGGCCTTGATGAAAGCGAGGATGAACGCGCAACTCGCGGTCTGTCCATCGTTATCCACCCACTAATCGCAGAAGCAGCAACCCAGTTTAACGCTCGCGCTGTCGCGGAGCTGTACCCATCAGGTGGTCCAGTCAAATCTGTCATTGTTGGTGAGCCAGACGAAAAAATGGAAGAGCAAGCTCGCAGGGTGCGCGAGTTTATGAATTACCAGATCACGCAGGAAATGCCTGAGTATTTCCCTGATCTGGACCAAATGCTGTTCCACCTTCCGCTGATCGGCCACACTTTCAAGAAGGTCTGGTGGGATGCCAACATGGATCGGCAGTGCAGCCAGTTCGTAAAGGCTGAAGATTTTGTTGTGGCTCCAGAGAGCAAGGATCTCTACACCAGCCCACGCTACACTCACGTCATCCGTATGCCGAAAAATGATTTCAATCGCTACGTCCAGAACGGTTACTATCTCCCGACAGCCTACATTGGTGATAGCATCGATCCTATTGATGACGTGATCGGAGAGATCGAAGGCGTCGATGAATACAGCGACAACAGCCAAGACGATGTGATGACGCTGCTCGAAATGCACGTCTATGATTTGTTCGAGGGCATCGATGGCAAAGAAATGGATAGCGATGAGGCAGACGAAAATGCTGTCGCCATCCCATATGTCATAACCATCGACTATGAAAACCAGCGCGTTGTCAGTGTTAGACGCAACTGGAAGCAAGACGATGAGATGAAGAAGCGCCGTGACTGGTTTGTGAGCTACAAGTTCTTGCCCGGTCTAGGGTTCTATGGCTTTGGACTGTACCACATGATCGGTGGCTTGGGCAAAGCAGCGACTGGATCGCTCCGCGCCCTACTCGACAGTGCCGCATTTGCAAACATGCAGGGTGGATTCAAATTGCGTGGCCGTGTCAATGGCGGCGATATGCAGATCAGCCCCGGTGAATTTGTGGATCTCGACAGTACAGTTGATGATGTCAACAAGGCGATCATGCCGCTGCCGTTCAAGGAGCCTTCGGGCTCTCTGTTCAATCTGCTTGGCTACATGGTTGATGCTGGTCAGCGATTTGCTAGTACGGCAGATCTCAATGTCGGTGACGTGAACCCCAACGCCCCAGTTGGATCTACAGTCGCTTTGATTGAGCAGGGGTCCAAGGCATTCAGCGCAATCCACAAACGGTTGCACTACGCGCAAGGTCAAGAGTTCAAGCTGCTGGCTGAATTGAACGCAGAGAATTTGCCTGATGAGTTCAGCTTTGCAAAGGTTGGAGCGGCAGATGTTATCTATCGCAGCGACTTTGATGATCGCATTGACATCGTGCCAGTGTCGGACCCGAATATCTTTTCTACAGCCCAGCGCATCGCACAGGCACAAGCTGTCTTGGAAATGGCGCGATCTGCTCCCCAGCTCCATGATTTGTATTCAGCATATAAGCGGATGTACGAAGCAATCCGCATACCAAACATCGATGAGATACTGAAGAAGCCAGAAGACGCTGTTCAGATGGACCCAATTGATGAGAACATGAGCGTGATGTACGGCAAGCCAATCCGCGCATTCCCAGAGCAAGACCATGACGCGCACATTGCGGTTCACATGCAGTTCCTGCAAGATCCATCACTGGCAGGCAACCCCGGCGCGAAGGCAATGCAGCCTGTGTTGATCGCACACATCGCAGAGCATATCGCGCTGCTGTATCGCCAACGCATGGCAGCAAGTGTCAATATGCCAATGCCTCCACTGCCCGATTTCAAAGAAAAGATGATCAAGTTCGAGGATGTAGATCCAGAGCAAGATCGACTGATCAGCCAACGCGCAGCGCAAGTTGTGGCTGCGTCACCTCAGATGAAGCAAATCGAGGCAATCCGAGGCATAGGTGCTCAACAGGGGCAGCAAGGAAATCCGTTGCAATACGCACAAGAGCTGGCCAAGTTGGAGACAGAAGCTCTGAAGGCGAGAACCCAAGCCCAGATCGAAGCAGATCAGGCCAAGGCTCAGTCAAATATTCAGATCAAAGAGGCAGAGGCGCGTCAGGATATGGAGATCGACATGGCCAAGGCGCAAGCCGATTTGCAGGCCAAGGTCACCAAGCTAGAGGCAGAATTGCAGCTTGAGCGAGAAAAGAACGCAGCTAAAATCCAAATGGAGGCAATTAAAAACAATGTACCCCCAGTATAGGCTCCCTCCAATTAATCCTGCTGCTTTTGGTGGATTGCCACCACAGCAGGGTCCACAAGGTGGTCCCCCTGTGCCTTCTCCCGCGCAGGGTGGACCACAAGGTAACCCTCCAATGGATATGAATAAATATCTGATGAACAAAGTCGCAGAGATCCGCGAGAGGATGGGCGCTGGTGATATGGGTGCATTGAGTGCAATTGCAGACGCAATGCCACAACCACAGATGAATGTGGCAGCGCAGCCCCCACAACCACAGCCACAACAAAGGATGGGTTGATGGACTACTGCTTACTTGGCGCTGTGATGGATTTGATCTTAAATGATCCGTACTACGCGAAGAAAAGCGTTTGGAGCCAGAGAAATTCTGTGTACTATGCAATTAAGCACGGTAAGTGTTTGGTCCATAGGGTGGATGGAAAAGTGGCAGGGTTTTGCGCCTATGGATTTTTTACTCAGGAAGAGATAGACAGTGACTTGTGGAATGGAGATGAGGCGTATGCGCGGGAAGACGGAGAAGTTTTTTACTTCACTAAGTTCCAGTGTAGGCTTGGTTTCCGAGAAGTTATTAAGTTTGCTAGGGATGTTCGATTGGCTGTGTCAAAGAAATATCCTGAAAAAGAAATTGGGAATGGTGTGCGTATATACCCAGACGGTGGCAGGCGCGATGAAAAATGGCATAGGAAAGTAGCATGACTAGACTTATGGAGATGATGGGCCTTGGATTTATGCCGAGGATTGTTCTCGAAGGCGGCGGCGGTGGCGGTGGCGGTGGTGGCCCCGACACTAGCGGCGACAGAGATACTGCTGAACAGACAGGTTTGAGTATAACAGGCTACAGCAGAGACAAAGGCGAGATCGGTGGTGTTGCAGATGCAATGGGCAATGTGGCCACAGGCGATGAACTTATAGCCAATGTTGCTAGGGCAAAGGCGAGAAGTACGGCGGCTAAAGATATACAAGCAGCCAAGGCTAATCCAAAAGATACGGCTGCTGTAGCAAAAGCCCAAGCCTCATTAGACGCATATGACCAAGCCGTTCAAACCGCTAAGGATGTGGCAGATAAAAGCTTGGCAGCATCAAATCCAAATCCTGAATTGGCAGCATTCAGACCCAAGTCGAGGCCAAAATCAGTTGAGGCCAAAGCCAAGGCAATAGCAGACAAAAAAGCAGCAGACGCTAGAGCAGCAACAATAGCTGCTACAGCAAAGGCAACAGGCTTAACAAAAGAAGCTGTTGAAGCGAATATAAATAGTGCAACGAACACAGATGATAAGTGGGGATACACCAAACCTGACGGCACACCAGTATCTGCTTTTAATGACAGAAGGGATGGCGGTGGAATAAATTCTGCTGGTGCTGGCTTTGCTAGAAGTGGTGGTCGTGCGGCTGATACAAATGCTGACGGCTTCGTCACAGCGGAAGAGGCAGAGGCTGTCGGTGGATTACAAGGAAACTTTGCGTCTAGTATCTCTAATTCAATAGGCGCTACGCCCTACGGATCTGGTTTAGCTCCGACTGGAATTGCAAGAGCACTTAGTTTTACTGGTCCGGGTCTTATTTATGGCGCATTAAGAGATGTTGGCCGAGGTAGTAGGCGGCAAGATAAAGGCTATACTGCGCCGGGGCCGGGATACACAGTGCAAGGCCAGTCTGAGGTTAGTGGCTCAAGTGATCCTAGTCTTGTTGATGAGGGTATGCCTACTGATGGAATTGTGCGTGAAAACATATATAGTACACGCCCCACATCTGAGACATATACCCGAAGATACAAGGGTGGCGGTATGGGTGCGTATTCCCCAAGCTACTTGCGTCAATACGCTAGCGGGCGAAAAATCAATGAGCTAGTGCGCGAAGTCACACTTGCGGATGGATCTAAGGCATACCTAACCCCTGATGGTAAATATTTAGAGATGGATCAGTTTGATAACACTGCTACTGGTAGTCAGACAGAAATCGATACTGGGACAGAAAGATATGTCTCAGGATATAGAATGACAGATTCAGATGGTAATGTAACAGAGTATGATGCAGCGGGTAATATAGTTTATCCTAGTTTGTATCCTGAACTCGAAGGGGTGGATTTTAAAGTACCTAATGTTGGAGATCAAATTCCCGGCTATTCTGAGCCTGAACTTAATTATGATCCTGATCAGCTTACTCCTCTGCCCAACCCATATCCTGAGCTTTTCGAGCCCGGCGGCCCCTATTCTGAGCCTTTCCTTAATTATGATCCTGATCAACTTGTTCCGTTGCCCAACCCATATCCTGAACTTTTTGACCCCGATTATGTTCGCAGCCCACCAAGAGCAGGATTTGACCCAAACAACCCCGGATCAGGAATATAGAAAAGGATTAAGACTATGGATGAAGAAATGCAGATGAACCCAGATTTTCAATTGGTGATGAAGTTTCTCCAAAACATTCGCCCCGGTGATATGGATGAGGAATCATCTCAGCAGTTGATGGCGATTGGTCAACGCATTCAAGGCGGCGGCGTTTTATCAGAAAAAGAGCGTGAGATGTTCGAGAGTGTCGTGGGTGCGATGCCAGAGATGGAAATGTCTTACGAAGTTGATGGCCGCGTGGAAGCTATGACGCCCTCACAAATGGACGCTGCAAGATCTAGTGGAGAGATCACACCCATGACAGACGCAGAGCGTCAAATGGCCGAAGAGGATGCATATTTCCAGCGTCTGCGTGAAGAGCAAGAGAAGATGTTTTACATGAACCAGATGCAACAAGAGGGTGCAGCCCCAATGACATCAATGCGCCCACGAATGCGCCCATAAAGGAGGTTAAAATGGCTCAAATAAATGTAGAAAATATGGAAGAAAACGCAGATCTGTTCTTTGCAAAAATGGGTTTTTCGCATGACGCTGACGGTCTGAACATGACTGAAGAGCAGCTCGTAAACTTTGTATTGCTCTGCCAACAAGAGTACATGCTTGGCGATGAATACGATGAAGAGTATGAGCATGATTGCGACTGTGAAGGCGAAGACGATTGCGATTGCCATCACGACAAAATGATGATGCCTGAAGAGGGTGACGTTAAGGTAAAGGTCATGCGGCTTGGCGGCGGTAATGTCCATGAGCTGATGAACGAAATCTTGGGCGGCTAATATGCCTGTTCGCAAGGTCAAGGGCGGCTACCGATGGGGCAGCAAGGGCAAGGTCTATAAGACTAAGGCCCAAGCTGAGAAGCAGGGCCGTGCGATTAGAGCCGCTGGATATAAGGGCAAGAAGTAAATGGCTGGAATTTTGCGTGTATTAAAAAAGGCAGGAGAAAAAATAAATTCTGCTGTTGATGATATTGAGGTTGATGCTCTTGGTAACCCAATTGGCGGTTTAGCTACTATAGGAGACAATATGCCTCCTCTGAGTAAGCGTATAGATCCACTTGAGAGTGTTGATTATCCCGCAGGATACTTCCCAGAATACCGTGGCGCAGCTCCAAATCGAACTGAGCCATATCCACGCTATGTTCCAAAAAATACAACAGATCGGATGCAACGCCTAGAAGCAGCAATTGCTGATGAAGACAATCCAATCAACACAGTTTTTGATAATTACATTGAAAAAGGCAAAGAATTAGCTGGGCCTGACTGGTATAACACTGAAGAACTTCGCGACTGGATGGTCGGGGTTCTAGGCGAAGCAGAAGGCGACAAGCAATGGCGCGAGTATTTGGAGCTTGTAGGCACAACATCTACTGGATCTAAAGTCCCTCAGAACATTCGTTTTGCAAGCCTGTACAGAGCTATTGCTCCAGAAGATCGCATAAGAGTGGCGCAGATGGTGAAGGATGAAGGCGTCAAGCCACTTGATGCCGCAAAAAAGCTGGGTGTTGAGCCAGCCAATATCCCAGAAGATTTTAGCTATGGACACATCAAGCAACGTAACCAAGCTGGTAATGTGGTCAACAGAGAGATGGGTTTGTGGGAAAGAGAAATCCCAGAAGATCTAACTGGTGCAGCGCGTACTAAGCGGTTACAGGCTAACCCCAAAGTTAAGGGCTTTGGCAATGACCTTCTGGGGGATGATACGAATATTGCTGCCGACATGCACTTTATGAGAATGTTGGCTATGGCTGATGGCGGTGGAGATTTTCTTAATCCTCAAGCGAAACTAAGCGAGGAAAATGCAAAAATTGCTGCTGAAGTAATTGGACCTAGAAAAATTAAAAAATATACAAGAACACGCGAAGTTAATGGTAAGGAAGTTTCAGAGATAAATCTGTTCAAAGCGTGGCAGGATGGAAATATTAAAGATACTTCTGCATTCCAAAAAATTCCGACAGCATGGTCGGATACTCCAAAACCAAATGAATATGCTGCCTACGAAGACATGGCCAATCGTGTGGCGTCTAAGTACGACATGACTCCTGCACAGTTTCAAGCGAGCCTGTGGATGGGAGCTGGCGACATAACAGGTCTGGCTGACGAAAGCCAAGGCACATTTATGGAACTGTTCAGACGCAGCTTGGACAAGCGTGGCTCGGAGCGTGGATTGACACGCAAAGAAATGCTAGATGATTTTATTAGAAACAAAGCAGTGCTTTCTGTTCCCCTTGTTGGGGGAGCTTCTTTAGGTGCGCTGCCATCAGAAGAAGAAATTCTAACAGAAAATGGTGAATAATAATGCCAGCAAAAAAGCCAAAACGCGATGCATGTTATAGAAAAGTAAAGGCGCGGTATACGCGCAATGGTGGGACGTGGCCGTCAGCTTATGGGTCAGGAGCTTTAGTAAAATGCCGCAAGGTTGGCGCAAAAAACTGGGGTAAGAAAAGTGCCAAGAAAAAAAAGTAGCAGCAGCGATAGCTTACGCAAGTGGTTTGGCCGCAATAAGGGCAAGGGCTGGGTTAATTGCAAAACAGGTGGCCCATGTGGTAGGTCTGATCGTACTAAGGGTGGCTACCCTGCGTGTCGGCCAACAATGGCGCAATGCAAAAGTAAATCGGCTAAGTCAGCGGCTAAACGCAAGACATCAGCCAAGCGTGTAAACTGGAAAGGCAAGAAAAGTGGTAAAAAAAGCAGTTGAAGCCCCCAAGGGCTACCATTGGATGAAGTCTGGCAAAGGCTACAAGCTGATGAAAGGTGAATACAAACCACATAAAGGCGCTGTTAAGAAGGCGTCCTTTGATATTCAGAAGGTGCATAAAAAATGAAAAAACTAAGCCCAGCGCAAAAAAAGATCGCATCTAAAGCCAAGCCCAAAAACAAGATTACTGGTGCTGACTTCAAAAAAATGAAGAAAAAGAAGAAGAAAAAGTAATGGCTGGTCTTGGTGCATTAGGCAGATTAACAAAATCTCTGGGACGTGAGCTGGTTGGCTTCCAAGTTCGTTCAAACCCAAAGATTGAGCAGCTCGCAAAAGATTCTGCTATTGACCCTAAGAAGCTAGAAGACGCCTCTCCAGAAGCTCTAGCAGAGTTTCTGGATAGAGCTGCGCGTCAGAGGCTAATAGACCCTAGAAGGGCTAATAGCATAAAGATACAGATTATTAAGGATGAGCAGGAGGTTGTTCCAGATGTTCCTAAACTTCGAGTGGACAACCCCGGCGGTGATTGGCTGGCAGGAAAGTTAAGACGCGCACTAGAGAAACGTCAGAGCGCAGAGCCAAATACCTATCAGTCTACTTTGGGGTCTGGAGAAGGGGTCACAGGATACTTCAAAGAGCCAATTCGCCTTAATCCAAAAATGCTTTCTAACATAGCAGGATCTGTCGGTGAAGAAACATACAGGCCAGATCCAGCAAAAATGCGGAGGTTGCGCGATTCTATTGCAGAGACAGGCTACGATGAATCGCCAATCTTGATCCAAGTGCGCGAAGATGGTGTGCCGTTTGTGGTTGAAGGCAATCACAGGATCATTGAGGGCGTTGAGAGTGGCAGGCCAACTATACCAGTCGAGATCAAATACCTTAGAGGCGCAGAGGATGTTGATGGTCCACTTAGCCCAGTAGCTTTAGGAGTACCGAGGTAATGGCAACGTACAAAGGCAAAAAAGTATCGCTGAATAAACCGCGCCGTATTTCCAAGGGCGAGACATCTTACGGCAAAAAAAAGTCTGTGGTCTATGTGAAGGATGGCGACAAGGTAAAGCGCGTGACCTTTGGCGATCCCAAGATGACCATTAAGAAGGCTCAGAAGGGGCGTCGATCTAACTTTAGGGCGCGTCATAACTGTGATAACCCCGGCCCCAAAACTAAGGCCAGATACTGGTCATGTAAGGCGTGGTGATATGGCAGATAAAAGTTTCCCCGAAGGTGCGTTTCTTCCAGATGGACAGCCCAATATTCCATCACAGGCGTATGCTGATTACTTAAAAGAAATCAATCCAATGATGGTTCCAGTCGCAGATCCAGAAGGATATGTTGCGCCACCGCGAGATACCAGTGAAAAACCCTTTAGTAATTATGCCTTTGATAAGGCGTTTGACACAGCCACTGGGGCTGGCAGAAGTTTTAAAAATGCATTCACAGGCCAAGGTGTGGCTCAGTTAATGCCAAAAATGCAGTTTTACCCCGGCGGTCCAACTGGAGCCGAAAAAATCTATGGTGGCGCAGCAGATGTGGGCTTGGGTGTACTCTCAACCGCCCTTGCTGGGCTAGAAGCTGGAGCTGGGTTTATAGCCGAGAGAATTCCATTCCAGAATGAAAACCAAGAAGATAGGCTTTCTAGAGATCTTTTGGGTGGTATAGAGTTCTTAGAGCAATATACCGCGCCATATCTTGGACTGTTTAGTAAAATAGGAAGAGCGTCTAAAGCTGCTACAACAGCCAACAGAGCGCCTGAACCACCAGTGTCGGTTGCGCCTGAACCAGAAATTACAATAGCGCCTACCCTTTCAGGTGGGACATCACTCACAGACGCTATAACAGCAGCACAGGCGGCTGAACGTGCAAATCGGCTACCAGATGAACTTACAGACGCAGAAATGGATGCCGCTTTTGAAGATATCATTGATGATATCATTCAAGAGGAAACAGATCCAGAAGTTCTAATAAACAACGCCTTGCTGGAGCGCGAGGCAGAGCGTTCAACAGTCTTTACTCCCGAAGACCAGCAAATCTTAGATGATTTAGAGCTTATAGATTCTGATTTTAGCGAAATAGATGAAGCCAATGCTGATTATGATCGCATGTTAAATGAGCGCATTGATATAGCACTCGACAGTAGCCCAGAGTATCAAGATCCATCTGTTCGATTGGGTGTGCAAAATCTTAGAGAATCAGGTCAGCCCCCAAGAGTGATTGAAGAGTATTTAGCTGGCATAAAAAAAGATCAAGAACCAGTATACCAAATTTCAGATGCTCGATATGCTGACCAATTGCGTGATCTGTACGAAAGAAATAATCTACCGATACCCAAGAATGACGCAGAAGAGCGCGCAGCGGATCTTATAATTCAAGTCGCTGCTGGCGAAGATATGAGCGCGTCTTTGCGCCGTGGTGTCGATCTTGCTTACCTTAAAGCCAATGCTCCAGAAGAAGTCTTCAACCAAGCAAAGCCCACAATTCAAGAAACGCTTGAGACTGAGAGGCAGTACGGCGTACTTAATGATATAAACGTGGATCAAGATACAGACATAGGCGCTTTGACAGGGGCTTTTGGTTTTTATAATAAATATCCCCCTATTTTTAGCCCATCGATGAAAGCAGCAGAACGCCTTCCCCAAGAAAAGGGCGCATATAACGATTTAAAGAAATGGATGTTAAAGAATGGCGCTAAAGCTAAAGAGCTAGAATGGTCTGGAGCAGATGAGGCTTTTGAAGGTCGAACAGACGTTACTAAGGATGAATTAATCCAATACCTCAATGATAATAAAGACTTAGTGGAAGCAGAAAGAAAAGTTGCATATGGTATTTTGAGGGGAGAAGGTGGAGACACCAGAATGGCCGAAGAGGAATACATAGACAGCGCTCTTGATTTTGAAATCGAAGAGCATCGAAATATGTTTTTAGAAAATTGGCAATATAATAATAATATGGAGAGCATAGAAGATTATGTCGCTTCAGAAAATATAGTTCCCTTAGATAGATTAATAAATCAAATTGATGGCATTGATACCGTAGAAGAATTAATCGAAAGGTTTCCAGAAGGATATATTGACGATAGAGACCCCTTGACTGGCTTTCGTCGGGTCTTTGAAGATGCAGATGAAGCATCTGAATTTGACTTAGATCATAACGCTTCTTATATCGAAGAAAACGCACGTCAATCATTACGAGAATATATAGATGAGATGGAGTCATATGATCCAGAGCAATATGGTAGAATGATTTTCGGTGACGATGCAGCGCCTGCTGATACAAGCGAACTAGAATACACAAAATATTTTCCATCAGGCGGCACTGATACAGCGGAAACCACATATCAATTCAGAGATCCGACAGGCAAACTGCCTGACGATTATTTTAGTGAAGATCACTTTGGTGAAAGTGGAAGAGACACAAACTTAGTTGCTCACGCCAGAACAGCAAAATTTCCTGTTAAGAGTGGCGGTACAGCATTTCATGTTGGAGAAATGCAATCTGATGCCGCTCAATCTCTCAGAGAGAAAAACAAACGAACAGGCAAAGTTAAAAAATATTCTCCAAGAACTCGTGATGAAGAAATTCAACTTCAGGAATATGATTATTTATCTCGCGAACTTCACTATGAGGTAAGACAATCTGAAAATGATCTAAATAAGATTATTTTTGATGATGATATTAGTATAACTGCTCCGGCCCGAAGGGAGGAACATCCAGAAAAACTTGAAACTTATAGAACAATTATTGCTGATTTTAAGAACTATAACGAATACACTAATTCATATGGTGACAAATGGACGCCTAATCACACGTTCTTTGGTGAGGCTCACGGCAATATTGATGATATGAGTTCAGAATTACAGTCGTTTGCTCAATATATTAAAGGTAGGCAAGGATCTATACCAGAGGAATACACCGCGTGGGCTGATTCCCATATTCAAAATACTATTCCCAGAATAGATGTCTTGTCTTCAGGTTTAAAAAGATTTGACAATCAAGATTTTTCAAGAAAAAGGACTGGCGCACCATTCATTGAAAACACAGATTCATGGGTCAATATGGTATTAAGGCGTCAGTTGATGGACGCGATTGAATCTGGGGTTGATTATATCACCTTGCCAAACCCAGATATGGTAAAACAATATACCTTTGGAGATCTTGAGGGTCATCGGGCTTTCTATGGTGAAATTGCTCCAAGCAACTTACTTGATATAGCTAAATCGTATGATCCAGATGCACAGCTAGTGGGCAAACTGATAGAAACATCAGAAGCAGTGGAGCCTGTTACGGCGCTGCCTTTAACTAGACGGCTTGTCGAGTCTATAATGGAAAAAGGCATCCCCACATATGCCGTCCCAATAGCAGTTGGTATGGGTTATGGTGCGCTAGATGAGCTAGGAGAGAAATAATGGCAAGAGCGGCAATAAAAAGGGTAGCACAAGCAGAGATTAGAGCGGCTAAGAGCTTCTTAGAGCGCCGTGGCCTCAAGTCTGATGAGATATCCCCCAAAAAGTTTGCTATGGCAGCTAAAGAGCTGGATAAGGGGTTCTCAGAGACACTTAAAGTATTGGCGCGTGAATTATCTGGGGGTAATGTCTAAGTGAACCGCGCAAGTTTTTCATCACTAATGTCTAAAGGAGGACAAAAAATGAAGTATGGCAAAAAGAAACCTATGAAGTCTGTCAAAAAGAAGGTAATGAAGAAAAAGGCGAAGCCTAAAAAGAAGGGGTACTAAATGCCAGAAACAAAAAATGTTGAAGTTCACGTTACTGGTGTTTCAATGTCAGGAGCTGTGAAAGATGACAACAAGCGATCTGCTCCAACAGATCAGAAAAAATCTGGAGAAAAGGCGGCTAGAGATAGCTGAAGATATGGTTGATGGCCGCATGACGGACATCAACGCATACCACAAAAACGTAGGGATCGCAGAGGGTCTAATGCAAGCCTCTGAGGTTATCCGCGAAACATTGAAAAAATTAAACGAAGAGGATGTATAGCGTGTCTCATCAACATGATCGAATATTTACAGATGAAGAAACCAATGCCACTATTGGATCTCATCAATTACCAGTTCCCTTGAACTGGAAAGTTTTAGTTCAGCCAAATCAGGCAAAGACAAAAACATCAGGTGGAGTTCTTCTGCCAGAATCATCCAAAGATAACGAAGAATATCTAACAGCTCATGGAACCGTGTGTGCCTTGGGTGACTTAGCGTATCGTGACAGAGATACAGGCCAACGATGGCGGTCTGATGTATCTCCAAGGGTTGGAGATCGCGTGACCTATGGTAAATACGCTGGTCAGAAACTTGTTGTAAAAGGCGTCAAATTCCTTCTGCTGAACGATGATGAAATCACATCGATCTTGCCAGATGGTGTTGAAGTCGCAGCATATGTGGGGTGATTGATATGGCAGAAAAAGAACAAATTCTGGAAGAAATCGAAGCCGAAATTCAAAAAGCTAAAGGTGAACCAGAAGATTTTGAAATAGAATTGGTCGATGAGCCAGCCCAAGAAGCTAGGGAAGAAGCAAAAGATCAGGCCGAAGCGAAAGAAGATGACTATGGACCAAAAGTTCAGAAGCGTATTCAAAAGCTAGTCGGTCAACGTCGAGAAGCTGAAATCCAAGCTAGGCAAATTCAGGAGCAGAATGAGCAGCTCCAGAAACGTCTGTCGCGCTTGGAGCAGGGATCTCAGCAAAACGCAGAGAAGGCGTTTAATCAACGCTATAACCAAACAAAAGCAGCCTTGCACAAGGCTGTTGAGGAAGGTGACACAGACGCTCAAGTATCGTTCCAAGAGCAAATGGCCGACATGAGAGCTGCTATGCGTATTGCCGAAATGCAGAAGCAACAAAATCAACAACGTGCGGCGGCTTCGCCTACGGTGGGTCGAGCGCAACAAGCTGCACAAAACCCAGCACCACAAAAAGCTATGCAGTGGTGGCAAGCCAATAACTGGTTTAACGCTCAAGGTTTCGAGCGCGAAACAGCGGCGGCACGTTCAATTGATGTTCAGCTTGACCTAGAAGGTTATGACAAAAATTCTGACGAATATTATCATGTTTTAAACAACCGTTTACAAAAAATGTTTCCTGAGATATCGTCAGAGCCAAGTCCTAGTAAGGCAAGAACGAAAAGTAGACCACCAGTCGCCCCAACTACAGGCGGTTCTTCCAACTACAAGGGCAATAGAGTGAGGATGTCGCAAGAACAACTCAGAATGGCTAGAGAGCTTGGAATCAATGATGAAAAAGGTCTTAAAAAATACGAAGCCGAAATTCGGCGTCAACAAAGGAGCCAATAATAATGTCTGAGAAAAGAAATGTTCGCGCAAACGAAGCTCGCAATTCCGTGCGTGATGAGGAATCTCGTCCCATGACGGCATGGAAACCACCATCACTTTTGGATGCACCCGAAGCACGTCCCGGTTATGTTCAAAGGTGGGTAGCTACCTCGATTCAGGGTAAGGATAGCCCAGACAACGTATACAAACGTATGCGTGAAGGATGGGAACCGCGCCCTGCTGATACTGTGAAAAGTAAGTTGTTTCCAACTATCAATCACGGCCAGTGGGCAGGATCAATTGGAATTGAAGGCATGTTGCTCTGCGAAATGCCAGAAGAAGTTCATGTTCAAAAGCAGAACTACTTTTCTGGTAAAAACGAAGAGCTTAATGAGTCAATTGCAGGAGATCTTGATGCGTTAGGACGGCGAAGTGGACAACCAATCTATCAAGAACGGAAGTCTGAAATCAGTCGTGGCAGATCTCTTTCTGCCGCAAGCGACTAAATTAACGCTAAAAGGAGCGAAAAATGGCAAATGCAGATGCAGCCTTTGGGTTTGTCCCAGTTCGTCACATGAGCGGTAATGCACCTCGCACTAACCAATACACCATCACAAGTGGTCTTGCAGAAAACATCTTCACAGGTGACCTTTGCATCCTCACAGCAGATGGCGTTGTTACTCCACATTCGGCAACGGAAGTGAATAACATTGGTGTTTTTGCGGGTGTGTCTTACACAGCAAGTGACGGTTCTTACGTCTATAGTGAATACTGGCCGTCAGGCACAGTAGCTACTGACATCATCGCATATGTATATGATGATCCATATACTGTGTTCAAAGTTCAGTCAGCGGGTTCCCCTGCTCAGACCAATATCGGCAACTGCGCCGATGCTGTTGCTGGGGCTGGGTCCACAACGACTGGTCAATCAGGCTTCGAAATCAGTGGAACAATGGCGGCTGGCGCTGCTACTTGTAAGCTGATTGCATTGGTGGATTCACCAGAAAATGCATTCGGGGCTAACGCTGTCATGGAAGTGCTTATCAATGAGCATCTTCTTAAAGACAGTGCTGGCATCTAAGGAGGGTATAAACAATGGCTATGAATAGAGCAAATTTTGCTAAAATGCTTGAGCCGGGTCTGAATACTCTTTTCGGACTCGAATACGACAGCTATCCAGCCGAGTATGAGGCAGTTTTTGAATCAAACACTTCACAAAAAGCGTTTGAAGAGGACGTCCTCTTATCCGGTTTTGGAAATGCTCCAACAAAATCAGAGGGTTCTGCGGTTTCTTATGACGCAGCCTCTCAACAGTGGACTGCGCGTTATCAGCACGAAACAATCGCTTTGGCTTTCTCAATCACTGAAGAAGCTGAAGAAGACGGCCAGTATGGTTCGATTGCTTCTCGCTACACAAAAGCGTTGGCTCGCTCAATGGCCTCTACTAAAGAGATCAAAGCAGCTAACATTTTGAATACCGCGACAACTGTGAATGGTGGTGATGGCGCTACTCTTTTGAGTGCATCACACCCAACACAGGCTGGAAACCAGTCTAACATTTTGGCGACACCAGCCGATTTGTCTGAAGTGTCACTTGAAGCAATCCTTATTCAGATTGCTGACATGAAAGATGATCGCGGTCTTCGCGTTGCAGCGCAGGGTACGCAGTTGGTTATTCCAACAGCTTACACTTTTGTTGCAGAGCGTTTGCTGGAATCTCAGCTTCGCACTGCTACTGCTGACAACGATATCAACGCGATTCGTCAAGGTGGGTATCTCCCAAAAGGCTACCACATTATGCGCCGTCTAACAGACAGCGATCAGTGGTTTGTCCAAACGGATATTCCTGATGGTCTGAAAATGTTCCAACGCTCGCCTATGAAAAAAGGCATGGAAGGTGACTTCGAAACTGGCAACGTGCGCTACAAAGTTCGTGAGCGTTACAGCTTCGGTGCTACTGACTGGCGTGGGGTCTTCGGATCACAAGGCGCTTAATTACCTAACTTCTCCTCTCTGTTAGGTTTGATTGAGGCGGTCTTCGGATCGCCTCTTTCTTTTTGTTTGGATGTGATGTATATTTTTTGGAAGGGCATCATATCAGCTTTGTAGACAGGTTTACTTGCCCACCTGACGTTGCATAGACTGCAAAGCAAATCCTTATGCAAAAAGGTACTAAAAATGGCTAATACTACATTTACAGGTCCAGTCACTTCTACTAATGGCTTTATTGGTGACATCATTGTTCCTACTTACACAGTTGCAAATGCTCCATCTGCTTCAGATGCTGGAGCTGGTACGGTTGTATTTGTTTCCAACGGCGCGGCGGGTGCTGCTATCCTAGCTTTCTCTGACGGAACAAATTGGAAGCGCTCTGACACTGGTGCTACAATAGCAGCGTCATAAGGAAGTAGGTTATGAGTAGGTTTAAACCCGCATCAGAAGAAGAACTAGCAGCCAGAGGAATCGGTGTTGTTAAAGTTCGCGCTCGAAAATCAGATGGCACACTTAAAGCTGACGATCCATCCACGCCTGATGTAAATGAGGCTTGGGAAGACGCTCCAGTTGCAAAGAAACGTGGCCGTCCTGCAAAAAAGAAGGACTAGCAAATGGCTGACATCGTATCAGTAAAAAAGCTCAGTGATAGCACCAGAGAGGCCGTGTTTGCGTTCCAATATCAATATGTTGATACTGGCGACGAAAGTGCTGTTCTAAAGATTGATGTTTCTACACTCGCTCCCAACGCAAATGGCGAGGCTTGCACGGCTGTTCGCATCATCGAAGGATGGTGGGTCATTAAAAGCATGACCGTGAGGATCTTGGCAGATGCTGACGTAGACATAATCTTGATGAATATTGGTGACGACGATATCGGTTATCACGATTTTTCAAAGTTTGGTGGCCTTCCTTCAACGAAGTCGTATGGAACAAACCCAACTGGGGATGTGAAGTTTACGACTGCTGGCGCAGGAGCAGTAGGAGACTCATATCAACTGGTTCTAAGGGTAATCAAAGAATACTAGGAGTTTTCAATGGCAACTTCAGGAACCGTGGCGTTTCAACCAAATGTCGAAGAAATCATAACTGAAGCATTCGAGCGTTGCGGTATTGATACCCAAACTCAAACTGGTGACAAGGCTGTGTCTGCGCGGCGCAGTCTCAATCTACTCTTCTCTGAGTGGGCTAATAGGGGTATAAACTATTGGGCTGTAGAGCAGCAGACCTTGACGCTTGTTAATGGAACGTTGCAATACACACTGCCAGTGGGAACGATTGATATCATCGATGCTGTGATCCGCGATACCTCTGGAACAGATACGTCTGACCAGACCATAAATCGTGTATCGATTGCAGATTATAATCAGCTTCCAAACAAAAATTCTGGCGGTAAGCCAAGCCAGTACATGCTTGATAAGCAATACACACCTGTCGCATATTTTTGGCAAGTTCCAGATAAGACAACATATAGTATGGTGTACTGGGCGATCAGGCAGCTTGAGGATGTCACGGCATCAAATCAAGATCCAGATATTCCATATCGTTGGAATGAATGCATATGTGCTGGTCTTGCAAGTAAGTTGGCAATGAAATTTGCAGTTGATAAATTTAATATGTTAAATGAAATGTATGAAAGATCATTTAGCTTTGCAGCAGCGTCAGACAATGACGGTGTATCTCTGAGGGTTCAGCCCACTGCGCTGAATTTATATTGATGGCAAAATACGCAAGAGGCAAAAAATCCCAAGCGATTAGCGACAGAGGCGGTCTAAAGGTTCCATATACGGATCTTATGACTACTTGGGATGGCCTTCGCGTGTCTCCAGACGATTGGGAGCCAAAACAACCACAGCTCACACCCGCTAAAAATGTTGTCGATGCTACGGCACTTTTTAATCCACGCCCAGATACAGACCCCGAAAATGCAGAGGTATTTATAGGGTACAATTTTGACTTCTTCACACCCATACAAGACCGCCCTCCAGTGGGCATACATGGGCTTGGTGTTGTGTCTCATGGGTCTGTACTAGAAATGGACGTTTCAGTCACTGGCGTGGCTGGTACAGGCGCTGTGGGGACAGTCTATCCAAACCCTGATATCAATCCAGCAGTCGGCACAGGCGCAATTGGTGATTTTGAATTAGTAGTGTCTCTTGATGTAAACGTCACCAGTGCTATTGGTACAGGCGCTCTAGGTGTATTTGCTACGGCCACAACTACTGCTGGGGTATCTGGCACAGGAGCAATTGGGACTGAAGTCCCAGAATCTGAAATTGAAGAAACAGGCGTGGCTGGTACAGGTGCAATTGGAACTTACACAGTAGAAAATGTACTAACTGCTACAAGTGCAATTGGAACAGGAGCGACAGGCACTGAGACAGCAGTATCTGAAATATCAGTATCTGGTATATCTGGCACTGGATCTGTCCATGTGATTGGAACTGGTGCTGGTAGTGACTTTAATCTTATTGTTGGCCCAATAACTGGATTGGGCGGCGTAGGAACGACAGGCAGCGAGGTTGCAGAAACTGAAATATCTGAAACAGGTTTAGCTGGTACAGGCGCAATAGGATCTGTAGATCCAGCAGTTGGGTGGGGCAACAACGCTTGGGGCAATGGAACATGGGGTAATGGAATATGAATTACACACAATTAGTATCAAACATTCAAAACTTCATGGAAGATGATAGCGCAGAGTTGTCAGCATCTATTGATCAGATTATAGAGCAGGCCGAAGAAATGATTTTTCAACGGTTACCTAATTTACCTTGCTTTAGAAAAAACGCATCAGCAGCTCTGGTGCAAGGCACAACGGATTACACTGTTCCGTCTGCAAGGATGATCAGACAAGTTTCTGTTATTACCGCAAATGTGACAGCATATTTAAATCACAGAGTAGATTCATATGTGCGTGATTACTGGCCAAATGCCACAACTCAAGGCGTTCCAGAGATGTATAGCACTAAAACAGCGGCGATTGGCGGCACGACTTTTACTGTTGCACCCACTCCAGACGCAACAACATCAACTTATCAAGTTGATTTTATAGCCCCAGAAACTGGATTGAGTTCAAGTAATGCAAATACTTGGATTGGAGATAACGCAGAAAATGTGTTATTATCAGCGTGTCTTTACGAAGCATCAGCCTTTTTGAAGGCGGGTGAAACTTTGGCACTTTACAAGACACAATTTGACGAAGCAGTGCAATTATTTGTACAAGAGATGCAGCGAGACTACGCAGCAGAATATAACGGAGGTTTATAATGGCTATCGCACAAGCAATGTGTACAAGTTTCAAGGAAGACTTGTTCCAAAAAGAACAAGATCTGGATTCAGATACAATCAAAATTGCGCTGTATACTTCATCAGCGTCATTAGGTGCTGCAACAACAGCATATACCACAAGTGGTGAAGTTGCTTCTGGAAATGGATATACAACAGGTGGTGAGACACTTACTTCACCAGTTATTGGTACAAGCGGAACAACAGCTTATGTTGACTTCGCTAATCCAGAGTGGACATCAGCATCATTCACAACTGCTGGCGCTTTGATTTATAACGACACAACGGCAGGCAACAATTCGATTGCGGTTCTAAATTTTGGCGGTGACTTTACAGTTACTTCTGGCACATTTCGCATTGTGTTCCCATCACCCGGCGCTGCTGGTTTGATCCGTATCGACTAATAAAAAAAGGATAGTACAACATGGCTAGTACCTATGAAAATGACCTTCGCCTCGAAGAAATGGCCACAGGGGAAAACTCTGGCTCATGGGGTACGAAGACCAATACAAACCTCGAATTAATCGCGGATGCGTTTGGTTATGGCACAGAGACTATAACAACTAATGCTGACACTCACACGACAACAATTGCAGATGGAGCTTCTGATGCTGGACGTGCGATTTACTTAAAATATACAGGTACTTTAGACAGTGCCTGCACAATTACTATTGGGCCGAATACAGTCAGTAAAATGTGGTTTATTGAGAACGCTACAAGTGGATCTCAAAATATCATTATCTCTCAAGGATCTGGAGCTAATATAACTATTGGCGCAGGGAAAACTAAAATAGTTTACAGCGATGGGGCTGGCGCTGGCGCTGCATTTGTTGAAGCTACAGATGGAATTTCAATAAATAGCCTGTTTGCAACTGGAGGCGTAGACATCACGGGTGGATTTACCGCAACTGATGGCTCATCAATCACAACTGCTGATAACACTGTACAGCTTACTCTTATCTCTACAGATGCAGATGCAAGTGTTGGCCCTCAATTAGAACTATATCGTAACTCTGGTTCTCCAGCAGACAGTGATACTTTAGGGTTTGTAACTTTCAAAGGTCGCAATGATAATTCTCAAGATGTTGTTTATGCGGGGTTACAATCTTACATATTAGATGCTTCAGACGGCACAGAAGATGGCTACCTTGTTATAGATACGATGGTTGCAGGAACAGCAAGGGAAAGAATATCAATAGATTCAACAACAACGACCTTTAATGAAGAAGGTGAAGACATAGATTTCCGTGTTGAGAGTGATAGCAGCGCCAATGCTCTGTTTGTTGAGGGTAGCAGCGGTCGGGTAGGAATAGGCACAAGCTCAATGGACGCACCGCTTCATGTGGAGGGAGCAAGCGGAACGCAGTTGGTAGTTGAGGCAACATCTGGTGATTTTGCTCAGATGGATTTTAAAATTGGTGGTACTCAAAAGGGTGCTATTTGGACACACGAAGCGACAGACCTAATGGGCTTCTTTGCGCCGTCTGGCTGGGGTCAAAACTTCTACACCAATGGCACAGAGACTATGCGGCTCACATCATCGGGTAATGTTGGAATTGGAGATACTTCTCCTTCCAGAGCCTTATCAACAAAATCTGCGAGTGTGACTGTTGGTAGTTTTGAAAGCACATCAGCCAGCGGCGGTCTTATTAGTTTTGTTGACCCAAATACGACTAATGATGTTACAGTTAGGGTAGGCTCGCTAGGAAATAATTTAGTTCTTCAGTCTGGCGGCTCAGAACGTATGCGGATCGACAGCAGCGGTATTGTCTACACAGGAAAATCTAGCTCAAACTTTAATGTCGCAGGAATAGAGGCTAGTGCGGCTAACGGGCTGTGGGTTTCAAGAACTAACCTACCACCTACGTCATTGAACCGTTTAAGTTCTGATGGTCAAATTGCAACATACTACAAAGATAATACTTTGATTGGCAACATTGCAAACTCTGGAACTAATTTTATTATTCAACAAAGTAATTCAGGCGGTGTTATTCAACTAACAAATCACGACAACACTGAGGACATTGAGTTCGGTCAAGACTACTTCCGCATAAAACAGGGCGGTGCACAGCGTATGCATATGAACAGTGCTGGTGAGACTACGTTTACCACAAAAGTAAGTGTTACAGCAGCGGATGGAGTAAGAGATGCAGATTACGTTGCATCGTTCCATAACCAAGAAGCTACTTCTGGCCGAAACTTTGGGGTATCTATTGCTGGTGGGACTAGCAGTGCTGATATTGCTCTAAATGTAGTTAACGGCGCTGCCAATACTGCCTTGTTGCGAGTACATGGAGATGGGACTACCAATATTGGTACGACTTTAACTTTTGGTGGTAAAGTCAATGTCCATGAGGGAGGTGTTGGCGTAGGCGAAGCCAGTAGTGCTGGTTCCTACAGACGCATGTACTGGAACGCTTCTAATAATGAAATGCGTTTTTGGAATGGAAATAATGAGGCGCGAATAACTGATGCTGGGGCGTTTACAGATGCTTCAGACGTTAGCCTTAAAAAAGACATAGCTGAAATTGAGTATGGCATTGACACTGTAAAAGCGTTGAAGCCACGTAGATACAAACTAAAAAGTTCAAATTTAGAACAAGTAGGGTTTGTTGCACAAGAAATGGAAACTCAAGTCCCAGAAGTTGTTTCAACAGGCGTTACTCCAGATGGTGATGAGCAGAAAGGAATTTCTTACGGGCAAATTACAGCGGTTCTTACCAAAGCTATCCAAGAGCAGCAGACAGTAATTGAAGCGTTAACCGCAAGAATAACAGCACTAGAAGGAGCCTAAAAAAATGGCTGTAACATACACTTGGACTATCCCTAATTGTGAGCGTGACGTCGCAACAGGTGGCATCAACATAATCCACTGGCGCTGCACAGGCGTTGATGGTGAACATTCATCGTCAAATTGTGGCACTGTAGGTTTAACCTATGATCCGTCTGACAGCGACTTCATTGCATACGCTGATGTAACTGAGGAACAGGCTCAGGCATGGGTTTGGGAGAAAGTGTCGAAAGAAGATATTGAGGCATACATTGCTGCTAATATCGACAAACAAATTAACCCTACCATAGCCTCTGGAAATCCGTGGGCTGCATAAACGAAAGGAGATCACAATGGCTGAGAAAAAAACAAAAACCATTACGATCAACAACAAAGACTATACTGAAGATGAGCTAACAGATCAGCAAAAGGTAATGGTAAATCATATCAAAGACCTTGATCGTAAAGTGGGATCTGCTCAGTTCAATCTTGATCAACTGCATGTTGGCAAACAGGC
>Ga0208666_1000322_pt1 | contig 23897 bp, 27 predicted proteins | sample 5B_taG_FD_184078 | JGI IMG/M metagenome (GOLD analysis project Ga0208666, IMG submission 184078) | Marine viral communities from the Subarctic Pacific Ocean - 5B_ETSP_OMZ_AT15132_CsCl metaG (SPAdes) (version 2) | ecosystem: Environmental > Aquatic > Marine > Oceanic | place: Pacific Ocean...
TCTACAACTAACGGTATACCAGCATCAAAAATAATGATCGGTATTACTGGAGCACCTGTAATCACATTGTTGAAACTGAGGACTTGATTTCTGACTACGGTGAAAGAACCAGTTGTGGGAGAGCCACTTACAACATCTATAAATGTAAATTCATTAGCTATCGCTAGACTGAAAGAACCAGTTGTGGGAGCGCCAGTAGAAACATTGTTAAATGTAAAGCTATGGTTTTGAGTAAGACTAAAACTTGCAATCTCAGGAGCGCCAGAAGCAACAGAACTAAATACAAAGCTTTCTTCTTCAGCTGCTGCAAAGCTTGCAATTGCTGGAGAGCCAGTGACTACATCGTTAAATGTAAAGTTGTGAGTTTGTGTTACAGATAAGTTAGCTACATCTGGAGCACCAGACGTAACATTTGAAACGCTAATAGCACCAGACTGAAGCGCAATAAAATTATTTATTACTGGCGCACCAGTTGTTACACCATTGAAAGTAAAGTTGTGAGTTTGTGTTACAGATAAGTTATCAAGCGCTGGTGAGCCAGTTACAACATTGTCAAAAGAGAATGTTTCATCTTCAGCTGCTGCAAAGCTTGCAACTACTGGAGCGCCTGTTACTACAGCGTCGAAAGTAAATGAGTGAGTTTGATTTAGTGCATAGTTAGCAATTGTAGGTAGGCCAGCTGTGACATTTCCAAGAGCTAATATCTGCGCTTGCGTTAGTGTTAAATTGTCAACAAGTGGAGCGCCTGAGTAGACGTTTTGAGATACTAATGTTTCACGCTCTGCACAGTTAAAATTCGATACAATTGGAGCACCAGTTACAACATTACTAAATGTAAAGCTGTGATTTTGTGTCAGCGTAAAAGCTGAAATACTTGGTGGTGCTGTTGCAATGTTGAGAGTGATAAGACCGTGTGTCTGCGTAAGCGCTACGTTGTCTATTTGTGGAGAGCCAAGAGCAACGCCACTAAATGTAATAGCACTTGAAATGCCTACAGCAGAATTTTCTACAACTGGAGCACCAGTTACAACATCGCTAAATGTAAAGTTGTGGACTACAGTTACAGAAAAATTGTCTACTGCTGGAGCACCTGTAACAATACTACTTGGTGTAATATTGGCAACATTTACAATTACATCATCTGCAATAGGGGCTGATGCAATTGGCGCGAAACCAAACATGGTTTATGACCTAGCTTCTACCCAAGCGTTAACCATTGCCGTGACTTCTGCATTAGTCATGTTTGACATTGTGCCGTCATCAGCGGATTTTTGAAACTTATTAGCAGCGTGCATTGCTAAAACTCTTGTATTCAATTCTGTCGGAGTCATAGTCGTAACTGTATCAGGCACGTAATACTCTCTGTCAGCTTCATCTGGAGACCAACCTATTTTAGTATTTGTAGCATCATCTTGGAAATAACCACCGTCTTCTATCCACTCTGGCGTTCTCATTCCACCAGCGGTCATGTGCATTTTATATTCTATAATCATTTTTTTGACTCCTTAGATTTTTCAAGTTGCAGCATATAGTCTGTATTTAAAAAGTCTGACTTTCCAAATATTCTCTTAGCGGTCACATCAGCATTTTTAAAATACTTGTCAGCCATTTTATCTAGAAATTCTTCCAGATCATTACTGTGCAAATTCTCTAGTTTTGCAATTCTATCAGCCGTAACTTTTATGTAGCCACTAACCTCAGTAAGTGCGAGTTGTGGATGAACTCCATATTGTTGCATATACTCAATCGTTGCTGTGGAAGCTCTGCCACCGTCCATTAGGTTACGATACATAAGCTCAAAGCCTCGACGAACATGATGCCGCTTTTCTTCTCTTTCAAAAGCCACCTCATCCCACTCGTCAATGCCGTAATTCTCTTTTATGTTTTCATAGCTATCTATAAGAGTTGCAATGTCTTTGATTGAGCCATTAATCTTGTTTTCCATTTGAATTAAACTATGGCGTTTTTGTCTTAGCTTTGCTTCACTAACTGCATCGCTTGAACCTTCTAACTCCATAATCTCCATACGAACTTCAGCATGAGAAACCTGCGCTTCATTTAATGCGTTTTCTCGCTTCTCTACTTCAGCTGTTATTTGTCGCAACATTCGATATGGCGAGTGACCATTAAGCATAGTCAGCGTCATCATGTTTAATGTTGTTTGGCTGTTGTTACGATCAAATGCCCTAGTTGCTTTTGCAATCTCTGGCAACTTCTCAGCGACTTTTGCAGCCGCAACTTGATTAATATTTTTACTTGCCTCTACTGGCAAAGAAAAGGTTATCGGTTTTGTAATTACGTTTGTCATTCTTTTTTCCTAAGAAGCATTTCCTGAGTTAGCGCAACAGTCTATACTATCTCCTAAAAGATCGCCAAAGTCTGTAGCATTGCTTGGGGTTGCTATTGTTACATATTGAATAGTGTTGGACACATTAGCACCTCCACCAGCAGAAACAGTCATCCTTTCTTGATTACAACAAGATGTATGACCGTTATTTGCGGCATCTAGATCGCCAAAGTCAGTTGCGTTACTAGGGGTGGCAACAGTAATGTACTCGATAGTGTTCACATTAGTACCTGCACTTTGACCACCTGCAAATACACCATAAGTTATGTTTGCACTCCCACAAAAATTTTGCCGTGTCGAGGTTAAATCTCCAAAGTCTGAACCATTTGCAGAAGTATCATAGGTAATTTTTTCTATTGTGTTTACTGTAGCACTTGAGGAGTTTGTAGATGTACCACCGGCCTTAATAAAAGTTGTTTTATCTGATAAGCCACAAGGAGTTATTACTGCAACACTCATAGTATAGCCAAAATCTGTTGCATTACCTGCTGTTGCTATTGTTACTTTATCAATAATAGAAGGGCTGAAAATAAGGTTGTTACTACCATCTCTATAACGTGTGAGGTTCATAAGACCAATTGTTCCATTAGAACCTGCTGCAAAATTCTCAATTGTATGAGTCAAATCGCCAAAGTCTGCTGCACTACCAGTTGTTGCAAAGGTAATGTGGTTAAGGGTTACACTTTCCCCTATGCCATAAATGCCACGCGTTATATTTGATAAATTACCGTTTTGATAACTTCTACCATTAGATAATAAATCGCCAAAGTCTACTGCATTTCCTGCTGTTGGGATTGCAAAATAGTCCAAACTACTTTGAGCTAAACCTCCTGTGGTATAACCTCTGTGATGTACTCCCCTATCGCCACCATTACTTAGAGTAACGTTTACTGAAATACTTTTAAACTCACCATTCATATATTGATAAATAACTTTGTTAGTACTGTCGTACCAAATATCCCCTGCGCTTGGAGAAGAGGGCTCTGTACCGCTTGAAGTGTAGGCTTGCTCAATAGAGTTACCGCCAATCTTTAGCTTATTAGGAAAGTCTACATTTGAGCCGCTATTATCAATCGTGTTTACTTTTATTGTACTCATTTTATTCTCCTAAGTTCCACTGGCTGAGTCACCACTTTGCGTCTGGTCTAATAAGTTACCAAAATCAGCGGCATTTCCTAAAGTATTAATATCTACATATTCAATCTCTTCCGCACTGTGAGGCGCACCAGTGAGCTGACCCCCAGAAATACAAGCTCTACCTGCTATATTTGCACACATACTTGTATCGTATTTTACAACGGAGAGATCACCAAAGTCAGTTGCGTTACCTGCTGTGCCAATGGTGATGTATGATAATTCATTCACAGAAGCATAAACATTTGTTCCTTTGTGTATAAGTCCACGAACATTTTCGCTTGTTCCTGATCCGTAATAAGCAGTTGTATTTAAGTCTCCAAAGTCCGTTGCGTTAGCAGCAGTTGCAATTCCAACTTGATCTATGACGTTTGTAGTTTGTGGTGATCCACTTCCCATACCACCAAAGAATATACCATTAGTGCCGTTTGATATATTACCACCTATATAATTCCTAGCTACTGTAAGATCACCATGATCAGTTGCATTTGATGCAGAAGAAGTTGTAAACCTATCTATTGAATTTGACCTACTAGCTTGTCTGTCACTAGCAGCAGCAAGGGCAATAGTTCCGTCACAATTACCTGCTCCATAAGCTGAGTTTTCTATAAGATCACCATGATCAGTTGCGTTGCCTGTTGTTGCAACAACAATCGCGTCAATGTGCTTATAACTGTGTGGTACGCCTCCCATAGTAAAGGCTCTTGTTCCATCGCTTGTTGCCGAATGGTGTCTATTAGCAATAGTAAGATCACCGAAGTCAGTAGCATTCCCTGTGCTTGCCATAGACCAATATTGAATGACATTCATAACCGCGCCAGTGGTTCTTCCATAACCACCCATATATAAGCCCCTATCACCACCATCAACTAATGTTGCTGCATTGCTGTGAGTGATCTGCTTAAACGCACCGTCAGCATAAATATAATATTTATCGTTTGCTGTGTCGTACCAAGTGTCACCGTTTGCAGGTGACGATGGTTCTGTACCTGACGCTGTATAAGCTTTACCGATTAAGCCGCTATCTGAGCCGCCTATATTCACCCCGTATGTAAAATTAGGAGCGCCAGTACCTGCACGATCTGTAATTTTTTTTGTATCAAATTCTGACATTATTTTTCTCCTAAGAAGCGTTCCCTGATGCAGAACCCCTGTGTTCACTATTTACTGTGCAATCACCAAAATCTGTAGCGTTCCCTGCTGTTGCAGTAGAGAACCTCTCAATATTGTCTGATAGCGTGCCATTAATACTAGAGGCTACAACACAAGCATAAGTTCCATCGCAACAAGCATCGCAACCATAAATATCTGTAGCCAGATCACCGAAGTCGGTAGCATTGCCAAGGGTTTGTATAGTGACTTGATGTATTTCACCTTTCATACTTTGGCTATGACCTGCAATATGAAAACCAGTAACCGAATCCGCTGTTGCCCCTGTGTATGAAACGCCACTATAAATTGTATCCCCAAAGTCTGTTGCATTGCCTGTTGTCTGTATGGTGATGTATTCAATCACATTGGTGTTTTGACCGCCAAAAGTTAGACCTCGTGTTGCGTCAGCACATGAGGATCTGTAAGCTTTTGAAACTGTCTGATTACCAAAATTTGTAGCATTACCCGTTGTGGCTATAGTGATGTATTCCATCTTGTCACTATCTTCATAGTCTGAAATACCACAAATAAAGACGCCTCTAGTCCCATCACCACAAGCAGAAGGTGCTTTTTGGTCACTGTTTGCCATAGAGCCAAAGTTAGTAGCGTTGCCTGTTGTTGCGCAAGTTATATAATCATACTGCTCTGTCCAACTACCTGCACCACTCATTACGATTCTAGCTAAGTTGCTAACCCCTGCGGAAAGACCTGACCCTGAGTTAGTCATATTTCCAAAATCGGTTGCGTTACCTGCGTTTTGAATATCAAAGTATTCTATGACATTTGTATTATCACCACCAAAAGCAAAACCCCTCGTGCCGCCATTAAGTATTGCACTAGAAACGCCTATCGTTTCTTGCCACTCACCTCCAACATAAAGAAATATCTTTTCGTTTGCTGTATCCCACCAGATTGAGCCGTTTTTCGGAGAGCTAGGCTCACTAGAACTTGCGGTATACTCATTAAGATTTAGCGTAGAAAGTGCCGCGCCATTTACAGTTACACCAGTACTAAAATTAGGTTTGCCAGTACCTGCTAAATCTACGACTGTATCAACTTTTATTTCTGTCATTATATTACCGCGTATCGCGCCCCACTGCTAATTGTTAAAGTTACACCGCTTGCAATGCTTACTGGTCCGACGGAAAATCCATTGTCAGTCGCTGCTATAGTAGTATTAGAGCTAATCGTTTGAGAGTGTGTATTAACAGGATCAAGACCAGAGCTACCTGCATTGTCAGCAGCCCAACTTAAATTTCCTGACCCATCCGTTTTCAACACATAATTTGCAGTGCCGTCAGACGTAGGCCAAGATAAACCATCTAGTACAATCTTACCTGATCCGTTTGGTGTAATCGCAATGTTTCCGTTAGATGCGGAGACGATAGCGTTTCCATTTACATCAAGCGATCCTCCTAATTGCGGAGTCGAGTCAGCCAAAACACTCGCAATACCGCCTGATCCAGATTGATCATCTGCCCAAGCATAATCGCTACCATTCCAACTTAATATTTGCCCTGAGCTTGCACCGCTTACATTTAGGTGAGTATTTACATCAGCGTCTGTATAACTTGCATTATCCACCCACGCATAATCTGATCCGTTCCACGAAAGAACATATCCGCTAGTAGGGTTAGATTGGTTTAGGTGAGTATTAACATCAGCGTCTGTATAACCAGCATTATCTACCCAAGCATAGTCTGATCCGTTCCACGAAAGAACATATCCACTTGTAGGGTTAGATTGATTTAGGTGACTGTCAACATCACTGTCACCATATGCGCTTACTGGTGCTGTCTCTGCACCAGCGCCCATACCGCTGTGATTGCCGCAATAATAATATAGTTGATCTGGCGCGTCTTGTTGAAACTGTACCTCTACATATGCCCCTGCGCTACCTGCTGTTCCTGATGTTGTTACACCAGTTGTATACGCTGACCCACCGCCATGAGTACCATCGGAAGTTGTGCTAAACCTCAATGGGTGATTACTCATTGAACTATCGCTTACATCAAATCTATATTTGACGCCTTTAGGAATAAACATATCCTGTTGTGCTGTTCCATCAATATGGTACTTATTACTTCCTCCAACGGACGCAACTGTAACAATAACTGCAATTCCCTTTAGACTACCATCCGTTTGAACATCTTTTGCGAAAGTTGCTAAATTTCTGTTTATACTCATATCAGATCCTTAAATTGCATACTGTTGAACTTGCACAATATCGCCAGTGCTAGCGCCAGAAACTAAGGTAACTGTGCTTGACGAAATTGAATAATCGGTAGTCGGTAAAAGCAAAATGCCGTTCATGTAGACCGCACTTTTTGCGGTATTATAACTGCCAGAAAATGCAGTTTGTCCTGACGTTGCAGTGAACTCAGTTGTAGAATAATTTGCAGAAGCACCGCCATACTCTACAACCTCTACAATATCGCCAGCACTAGCCCCAGCGCCTAAAACTACAGCCGTTCCTGAGCTTGCTGTAAATGACGAGCTATCTAATTTAGCTCCGTTCATAAACACGAGAATGTTACCAACTGTGTAATTAACGCTAAAAGACGTTTGATTAGCTGTCGCTGTAAACGCTGTAAAATTGTGAGCAGCACCTGATAGTGTTAGGTCAGCAGCAGACGGACTGATAAACAGATATGCAGAGCCGCTAAGATTAAGAAGCGAACCAGTAGAGCTACTGCTTAGAGTCCTAGAAAGTGTCGTGCCGCTGTGGGTGTAAGTGCCAACGCCAATTTCCCAAGCTGTACCATCTTCAATAACATAGCGCACTTCATCACCGTTTGAAATGCCACCATCTGCAAACGTCTGATAACCAGAACGAGCAGACCCTAAAGTTATCGTACCCGTTCCAGTTGTGCCAGTGCTTACAGAGACTCTATCAGCAAATTTTACCATTTACTTTTCCGTTTCTTTTTTCTCGTCTTTACCCTCATCGCTCTTCAAATCTGTCGTGTAGCCTTTGTCAGAGATTTTCTTTGCGACTTCATCAGAAACAAACTCAAAGTGATGGACTGTTTTTGTAGTCATAACCATTAGCTAATTCCTTATGATGGATCTGGAATACCCGTAGCAAATGAAGCGCCTGTAAATGAGTTTCCGTTAGTGACAGACTGAGAAGCTGATAAGCTGCCAGTGACAAGCAATCTGCTATTATTTGTATCGCTGATGGAATAGTGTGTAGCAGTGCCAGTGCCTGTAATACTTCCATCTGTGATTGCCGCAAAAACAACCTCACGGCCACCGCCAGATCTGTCAGAAGGTGCAGCGCCAGAAAGTGATGTAGAGTTCCCTAGTGTGTAAGTAGAAGTAGCTTCAGCATATGTAGTCGGTTCTTGACTACACACGTCTATTCTATTTGCTTCTGTGTCTAGGGTTGTGAGACCAGAGTCTAGCACTCTGTCATTTAATGTAGCCATTTTTAAGATCTCCTTATTTGGTTGGCATTATGGCAAGGTAGGCCATACGGGGTTGAGAGGATCAAAGCCGTCAGCTTGCGGCATATCCCTCAAAATCTGTCTTAGTGTGAGATAATTTTGTTTGTCAGTTTCAGATAACGGACTGTCTAAAGTTTGCGTCCAATCGGTTGCTGCTAAACGTTTGTTACGCTCTTCTCTAAATTCTTCTAAAGCTTGTTCGTTTGCTTGCGTAGACGTTTGAGGTACTGATACCCCGTCTACAACATAAGCATAATCTACGCCCTCATGATCTTCTGGCGCTTGCAAAATTGCATGAGTATCACCGTTTTCATCTGCCAGTTGTTGCGCTTCAGCTTCTGTAGAAAGCTTACAATTTATAAACCCGTCAGCAACTGTGTATACAAAATAGCTCATGACGTTATCGCTATGCACATGAGATTTCCAATAAAGGTGGCTCTTGTTGTAGATGAAAAAGTAAGGCTTACGCTTTGTGACGTTCCTGATGATGCAATAGGTATAAAACCAGTACAATTATACACGTTATTAGAGAGTAACTGAGTACGACCCATAACTTGAATAGTTGTACCTCCTGACACTATATTTACAAAAGCTGCTTTTGAACTTGTTGTTGATCTTTTAACGCCACCAGTAAAACCAATTAAAACCTTTGATCCTGAGCGTAATCCAGAAAAAGTGGCTGACCCTGCTGTGCCAGATAAATTAGAATTTTGACCACCCCCAGTAGAATAATTTACTGCTGATGTTTGTACTGAAGCAATACCTGACCCAATAAAAACATCCGCAGTTATTGTGCCACCTGTAATTTGGTTCGCACTAATATTAATTGCAGCTAGATAACTGGTTGCGATTGAATACGCTTGAATAGATATTAAATTCCAACCGTTGTTTAACCAATAATAGTATGATTGAGTAGGTGTGTAATACCAAAGGTCATAGTCGTTAGGTGTACCAGCTGGGCCGGATGATCCAACATGCACACTATTTTTTGAGTTTAGTGCTGTAGTAGTTGCAAATCCTGACGTACCACTTGCGACAGCACTTGAAACTTGTGAGGCTGTTTGAAACCCCTCATCATTGTTTAAGTCACTTGTATTAGTAGGAATAGTTGGTGTGTTACTTAAATTGCTAAAACTTCCTGTTGTTGCAACTGTAGCTAAACCTGCAACATCACCAGCTGCTATATTACTTTGTGTTGCAAGTGAACCTAAACCAGAAACATCTGAAGCGGCTACTGAGTTCTGTGTCGCTAGTGACCCTAAATCAGTAATTTTATTAGCTGTTAAATCAGGTATACGACCAACTGCTAACGTACCGCGAATAGCAGCCGCTTGAAACTCCGCTGTTCCATCATTCTTAATTTGCCAACCTTGATTACCTGTTTGAAAGTTAGAACTTTCGATAGTGTCTGTAATTTGAAAAGCACCATTAGCTGTGCCGTATTTTATAGAAGTAACAGTACCGCTAACATTTGCTTCAACAGTATATGGAACAGTCCATTCTTTTTCTACAAAACTTGTATTGCTTACAGTAGTTTGGCTGTGTGACCATCCAGTAGGAGGTGTACTAAATGATGCACTTGTAACACTAAAAGTACCAGTGTCGTTTGTTGGTGCGCTAGGTGCAGTTGCTTGTAGTGTTGTATAATATAAAATCCCAGAATAAACGCTTGTATCTGTATCAACACCACTAGAAGTTGCATCAGTAGTTGCGTTCTCAGAACTACTAGCTGCACTTTCATTTCCAGAAAAATCAACCGCTGTAACCCAATAATAATATTGTGTGCTTACTGCTAGTGCAGCATCTACAAATTTGTCAGACCCACTAAAAGCAATTGGATTAGCTGGCTGTGAATCAGTTGTGGCTCTATAAATATTATAGCCTTTTAAATCATACAGTGTTCCTCCACCGACTTGTGTTGTCGGAGCAGTCCAATCTAAAGTAATTTGTTTCTGTCCACCAGTAGCACTGAACCCAGAAACACCGCTAGGAGCAGTTGTATCACCGCCTACAGTATACGCTGACGCTGCTACCCAAGAACCTACATTACCTTTAACACCTACGCCTCTCACTCTAACATTGTACTGAGCGCCACTTTCTAAGGGACTTATATTAGCAGCTGTGTCAGACGCTGGTATTTCTGTCCTAAAGTAATTACTGTCTGTAGTTTTTTTCCATTCAATTTCATAGTGATTTAAAAATTTACTTGCTGCTGCTGTCCAGCTAACTCGCGCTTGTGTTACAAAAGTTCCGTCTAATTGCACTGCACCAATGTCGGTCACTGAAACACTACTTGGGCTTAGACCTGCTCTAATATCTGTAAGTGTAGAATTGTTACTTAGTATCTCGCTTTCTTCAGCTGACCAACTAAAAGCAGCTGAAGATGTTTCTCGAAGTGTTAAGCTTACACTAAGTTCACCGCTGGAACTACTATTAGAAAACTTCCAGCCAACTACCTCAAATTCTTTTGCAGACCAACCGTAGCGGCTAGTTGTTATTCCTACAATGTCACCGACTTGAACATTAAACGCATCTAAACCAAAATCAGCTGTGAGCGTCATACTCTCACGCGCTCTAAACAAAGTCATTTTTGCTAGGCGCTGTGCCATTGCGCTAGACGTTGTATAGGGTAGGGCTAAGTCTATGGCACTCTCAACACCAGCGTCGTTTGCAATAAAAGTAGCGCTTCTAATTTCGGGATAGTCAGTCCGTATGTAATCGTCAGCAGCAGAGTTAAACATACCGCGCACAATATTAAAGGTATCGCGTCTACTAGGTTTTGTTTCAACATTAATGCCAGATCTAAAATCGTCTAAGGTAAATGTCTTTATAGCTGCTGTGTATTCTCCTACTTTTAATTGCCAATTACCCTGACCCCAAAAAAGGGTAGCAGCGCAAGAAGTCATCATATCGCCCAAAATATCAGACGGGCTTCTGTCTAAACTTACGACACCGTTTAGCTCATATCTTTTTTCAGTGCCGCCACCAGCTAAGGTAACAGTTTCATCACATGCGTTAGCAGCTGCTGAAAATACGGTATCGTTTGTAACTCCCGTATTATCAACACCGTAAGCGCTCGTGAGATAATCACGAATACATAAAGCAGCATTAGCTGAATAAGCAGTGCTGGATGATCTAGGATCATAAACCTTTTTACCCTGCACTATTGCAGTAAATAAGGGTATCCCTTCAGCAAAAACATTTTGGTCATATTCCATCCTCACATAGAGGCAAGCAATCCCTTCACCTTTAAAGTTAGTATCTTCACTACTGCTAGGAGCAACCCCGTCTATCTTCCACTCAGGGGGATCATCAATCCCGTTTAGTTGGCTATATACATTTTGATTATCAGCGCCCGTAAACTTTCGGATATATATTTTTGCGTTACTGCTATCGTCTTTCCAACGTGCATCAGAAACAAAATAATCTGCTCCAATTGTTACGGTAGTGTCATTAATGTAGACGTTACCTATGTCATTTACTTCATGTCCAGCCAGCACAATAATCTGATGTAAAAACTTATTAGTGTCACCAGTGCTTTCGATGTATGTAACAACACCGCCTTTTCTTATAGTGCCGTAGACAATTTCTTGAGGCGCTGTTGCTGTCCTAGTGTTTGCTAATAATCCAGAGCTAGTACCAAATGCACCAAAATCAGGCTTAGGCATTAGAGCTTTTATTGCCCAGCTGCTGATTGCTGCTATCGCTAGATAGTTTATAGCTTTGGTGATAAATATTTGCGTAGCCGTAGCACTCGCTAATATATTTCCACCGAATAAAATAAAGGGATCTCTAGGTATTCTTTCCCAGCTGTTAAGGCTGACCAATCTGTAATTGTAAAGACTGTCTTTCACGCTAGCACCCAACCACTTGTAATTGTTTCTATCGGTAGGGCTTCCAAAGATTTCTTTCCTAGAAAGACAGCGCTGCTACCTAAGCTTATTCCTAAAGCGTCATTTATAACCCACCGTCTAGCTGCTTTAGTTGTAACTAACGCGCCTCTAGGCGGCACTCCGTCAACTCGCTTTAGTTTAGTTGCTAAAGCCTCATAAAGTGTTTTTGCTGCAAAGCTTTTCCTAAGCTTCTCACGACTTAAATACATTCCGTTTTCTGTATATTTACTAAGCCAATCGTCAGCATAACCAGTGCCATACATTGCTTTGAAACAGTTGTTAGTAAATATAAAGCAATCGTTTGTATGCCACTGAAACCCGTAATCTCTATTTGCTCTTATATAATCGTTAAGAGCATCAAGATCAGGTTGCTTCATCACTCGCTTGAACTTCTCTACCCCAGACAATTGATTTATCTTGCAAGCCAGAAACCCAATCAAAAAAACTGTCAGATCCAGACAGACCTTTAGACGTTCTTACAGCCTTGTGGCTTTCGCTTGTGTAGCGTCTCATATTAGGGCGCTCTAAAGTGATTAGTCTGTTTTCAACCGTTAGCTTAATAGTTGCGCTGTCTGCTTCATCTACAATAGTCATTTGATCCATGTAGCCGCTAAAGACTTCAACTACATCACTGACCCCACTTAGACCCCAATAAATTGTTACTAATCTACCTTGGTACTCTTCAGTTAAAGCGTAGGTCAGAACTGTGTTTGCTAAACCTGACAGAGTTAAAGTCGTTCCTCTAGCTGATAAATCGCCAGCCTCTTCAAGACCTTCAATAGAAAGAAGCGTACCCGTTCCCGTATAGGTTGCAGAGTTAATTGTTTTATCACCGTAGCCTGTCCACAGACGCAAAGCACCAGAATTAAAAGCTAAGTCTACAGCGTAGAACGGTTCAATTTCAGCGTTTGATAGAGCTGATAAAATCGCGCTCGGAACTGCTCTAGTCATACTGCTTCCATAGCTCCAAAACTAATCCCATAAACTGCTAATTGATCTACACTGTATGCAGTCTCATTACTGCTTAGTCTGAATAAGCCATTAGCGCTTGTAAGATCCGCTGATACTGCTGACCGATCTTTTCTAAGGCTAGGCCATATCTCTAGATCTGCTGCGCTGCCAGTGCCTGTATAATCCTGTAAAACTTTATGCAACGTCGAGTCAGAGCCAGTACCCAAAGCCAAAAAGTCACCAGCCTTTAAAGTCTGACCAGACGTTACAACTGCACTAACTGTATTATCACCAGCAGAGCCTGAGATAGTAGCCGCTGTCGCTGTACCTTGTATGCTGTGCGATATAGGATCACTCAGTAGAAATGTCCCATGCTGACCCCTTAGACTAATAAGCCACGCTACCCAAGCCTCAGCGGTATCTCTCCGCATTGGTTTTAGACTTACATCTACTGACCACATTTGACCGCTGTAAGTGTGCGTTTGTCCATGAAAAGAAAACGGACTACGAGAATACGCAACAGAGTTTATTGCTCTAAAATCTATAGATCTGATTGTTGTGTAATCAGGTAAGCTTAGAGGATATGTTATCGCCATTAGCTAAAAGCCCGTCCGTAACTGCCACCCCGACGCTTGCTATCAACAACAGCTGCTTTCGCACTTTCAGCGATTTGAGGTAGCAAGGTTTTAATTTCGTTTCTAACCGTCTGCTGGACGCCTGTAGTCACGTTAATCGTTTGATTGATTGTCACCCCATCACCACCGCTTAAAGCGCTCTGTGCTTGCCCTACGCTTAGGACACGACCACTTTGAGACGGAACAAATATTTCTCTTCCATGCTCACCGACAACAGCAGCTTGACCAGCTTGCATATAGCCGCCAGAAGCTAAATTAGTAGGCACAACTCCAGTTGGTACATTAATTCCACCAGCTGACGGAAAACCTAGAAAACTCATTGTAGCATTTACTAAGCGCTGTACTACTAAGATCCTGTATAGCTCTCTTATGATTGCTTGGGCTGAAGATTTTAAAGTATCTTTAAAACTTTTTGATCCTTCTATTGCGCTCATAAAAACATCTTCAAAAGCAGATTCTAAAGTAGAGGCCATAGAGTCTAGATCTTCTAGAGTTTTGTTCATTATCTTTAATTCAGCAGTAGCTTTTTTTACATCAGCTGGATCTATCGGTGAAAAGCCTGTACCTTTGCTATTTCTTGCTTTTTCCATTTTCATAATTAATTGTGTTCGCGCTTCTTCTTGGTCTAGCAATTTCATTCTTTCATCTTGAACACCAGCAAGCTTTATTTCCGCGACAACTAGATTATCTATCATAATTTGCTTTTTCTTATTGAAATTTTCTTCAGTATCAAAAGCAGCTTTTTTAAATTTCTCAATCGCCTGACGTTTTTTTAAAACTTTTTCTTCTAACTTAATTTCTTGTTCGTACAGTGAATCCATTCTTGCTTTGTCAGTCATTTGAAAAATAGCGTCAAAAGCTTCTAGCGCTGTTAAAGCAAACTTTGAAAACTGCTTACCCATAGCGTCCAGAATTTCATCCATTCGCCTACGCATTTCAACTCCAGCTAATACTGTATCATTAGATAATACTAGCCCAAGCTCTCTAGCTCTTTCTGACATTTCACCCATTGCTTTGGCGTTATCTTGAAACAACGGAACAAGTAATGTTGCATCACTAGCAAGCGCTTCCATAAAGAATGTCATTTCTTGCTGGTTTACGTTTGCATCTTCTAAAGCTTTTACATAAAGCGCTAGACCTTCATCTGAACTTAGCCCCTTAAAAGCGTCAGCAGTCAGCCCAACTTTAGGAGCGATCTGCTCAAAGAAGTCTACAGCGCCACCACCGCCAGTTTGGAAAAAGTCAGCAAACTTGTCGTTTGTGTCTTTAAGTATGTCTGCAAGTTTTTCCTGAGAAACGCCAAAGTTTGCAGCCGCAAAAGACATTTCTTGGAAGCGCTCAACATTCACGCCAGCAAGGGTTGAAAGATTTGTAATTTCTTTTGACGTTTGTGTAGCGTTATCAATCATTCTTTGAAAGCCAACACTGATAGCACCAACCGATAACAAGCCGCCAAGCTTACCAGCAGAGATACTAAGCTTATCCATAGCTTTAGTTGTTTGGTTTAAATTAGTCTTAGACTTATGTGCAAATCTTTGGATCTTTTTATTTGCACGATCCATAGCCTTATTAAATTCACGATCTTTTGCAGAAAGTATAATATTTAATTCTTCTGCACTAATCGCCATTTATCCGTACTTCCTTGCTAGTTCTTTTGCCTCTTCTAGAGAGGGTGCATTTTTGCCAGCCCTGTTTGGGCTATGCGCTTTTTGCCAACCATCGAAAACAATAAAAACGTCTTTAGGTATCATGTTCCTAATTTCGTCAGGCTTTAATCCAGCTACTATTCCGTTTGCTATTATTTTACGGACTTCAAGCCTTGTTTGCTTTTGCGTGTAACTTTTTTTTTAGGCTCTGAGGCAAATGCGTCAGGCATAAACGCAATACCTAAAACAGCCTGAGCAATTTGGTAGAGCCGCAAATAATCAGCTGGGGAGCAATCTTCAATTATTGCATCAGCTTCTTGATCTTTTAAACCACCACCAACTAAGCCTAATGCTAAAAGATCTTTTATTTCTGTTGAAGTTGGCTTGCTACTGCGCTCAAAAAAGCTATCCCAAAATTCAAAAACGCCTCTATGCTTATCCTCAAATCTTTCGATCTCTTTAATTCTCAGAACAAACGTGTAGCTAATGCCGCCAAGCTCCTCAACTAAACCCCCTCTAGGGGCTTCAGCGGTAATAGCCATTATGCAGCAGTAAACGTTACAGCACCGTTACTTTCAAGACTTGTTGAGAACGTAACTCCACCTTCTGTTTCTCCACCAAACTCCAAAGACGTTACTCTAAAGTTGCCAGCATATGTTCCAAAGTCAGGTACAAGAATTTGACAATTCATTGCTGGATCAGATTGCATTGCTACAGTGTTTAATCTAGCCTCAGCTGTCTCATCTAGAAAAACTCCATCAGCAGATAAGCTAACAGACTTCAGCCCGTTTAAGCTTGAAGCAAACAGCGCTCCAGCTGGCGAACTTGCGTCAGGGGTTGTTACATCAATTGCACTGTTATTGATTGTAATTGTCTTAGAGTTTAGCCCAGCTAAAGAAGTAAATACCTCTGAGCCGCCACCGTCACCGACTTTTAATAATAGTGCTCTACCTAGTTGTTTAGCCATAGTAAAAACTCCTTATCAGGCTGTTTGAATATTTGCGTTAAAAAGAATTGAGCCTTTATGCCCTCTATCATCAGTATTCTTTTCAACCATGTAATTTTCGCAACGTAGATCTATAAGATGGAAACCCGTTAAACTTACGTTTGTTTCTTGTCGATGAAGCGCTGTCCGGACAGCTTCTAAAATTCTTGTAGCTTCTACACGTCCAGTTGTTTGACTAAACGCCTCAATAAATAATGTTACCTCTGCTCCAATACTTCCGTCTGTATCGTCAGCGCGTGGAACAATACCGCCAAACCTTATAAACGGATACGTTACGGGGGTAGGGGCTTCATCATAAATTCTATCAGATACAAGAGCAGTTGTAGAACTATCAGCTGATAACCTTGTCCTTACCGCCTTTTGTAATTCTAATGCAAAACCATTACTCATTTCAAACCGTTTTCTTTTGCAGCTTTGTTAATTGCACGTTTAATTTTTCGCATATGTTTTTTACCCAGCAGCAACCAAGTTGTCCTAATAAAACTATGTGGTTCAGTTGTACCCGTAGTTTTAAACTTACCTGATAATCTGGGCTGTCTAGTCCGACTTGTGTATTGTCTTCCAAATTCTATAGACAGAGCCTTGATCTGATCTTTTGCTGTCGCTGGTGCAGCTTCTACAGACCCAACAAAACTATTCTTTCTAAACTCAAACTTGGCATGTATGCCGCGCCTTAATGCGCCAGTATCACTTGGGGCAAACGCTCTTGCTTTTGCAACACCCTCTAGCGTTGAACTGCGTACTGCATCGCCTATTAATTTTCGTTGCCGCCTTGGATATTTTTTAATATTTGCTGAAAGTTTTTCAACCTCAACCTTCAAGCTGCAACTCCTTTTTCTAAAACAAACAATGTAATATCGTTTTTAGCTGTAGGGCTTGTTATCGACTTAATAGCCCAGATTGTATTTCTAGCAATCACACGATCTGACAAGGTGATTGTGTTTACTGTGCTGTCTGTCCTGACGCGCATATTTGCTTTTGCTACATCTTCAAACGCGCCTGTTTCATCGTTCATAGTACCAGAGCGCTCTACAATCTCAGCAAAACGGCTGATAAGATCTGACCAGCTGTCTTGTGTTACATTGCCAAAGTCATCAGCAGTTGCTGACATTCTTTGAAACCTGACACGATCTCTGAAGAGTCCAGACCTAGCCAACCCACGAACTCCGTTCCATTGCTATTAGCTGCTCAACGCCAAAAGGTAGAGTTTTGGATATTGTTCCTATAAGTTCGTTTTCACGATTTTCATAATAGTTAGCGACCAGCATTTTTATAGCATGACGCACCGTGTCAGGCACACTTGCCGCTGTGTCACCATAACCAACAACATAGGTTATCTTTATAGCATCATCGCGCTTAAAGGTTACAGGCCAAGAATACCCAGATTTAGGGTATATTGTCTTGTAGCCTTTTGTACCGATTATATAATAATTTGACAGTGTGTCAGTTTGCAGAACGTTGTTTACGTCATAATATTCTATAGAAGTTACAGACTGCACTGGGGTGATACTTAGGTGTACTGTGGTTGCATGAAAATCAACATACTCAGCCCATGTCTGTGTAATCATTGCTTTACCAAGCATACCCGTGACGTCTAAATACTTTACTGCAACATTTATCAAAGATCCAATAACTTCATCATCGTCACTATGCTCAATACGCATATGACGTTTACACTCAGCAATAGTCACGGGATCTATTGTCGGAGCAGTCACTAACTCTAATCGGTGTTGCAGAGGTAAATTCATTGTTACTCTTTCACAGCTGTCTTTTTCTCAACAACTTGCTTTGTTGCCTTTTCTACTTTTTTCTCTTCAACAATCTCAGCTATGCCGCGCTCAACGTATCTTTGCAGAGCGTCAGGATCATTAATTTCGACAATATCTCCAACACTGTTACTGAAACCAATACCAGCCATAGACTGTAATAATCTTACTTTTGCCATGTTTATATTCCTTAAAAAAAGTGAGGGGGTTGTTTCCCCCTCACACTGCCATTTAAGCTTGGGTTAGCGCTTTGATAGCGCCCGTGTCTGATAGACAACCATCAAATCTTATATAACCAAGCACGCCCACATCAGGCGCAAATCGCTCTCTCAAAACTGTAATGCTCGGAGCGCCTACCTTACGAACATAGAAAGCAGACATGTCACCGAACAAGACTGACTTCTTACCAGTAGCGATAGATTCCATGTCCTGATTTACCATTACTGGATAGCCCAGAACTGTCTGTGGCATGTCAGCAGCATAGCCGCCAATCTCCCACAAATATCTATTCTGGCTGTCTTTCAGTTTTCTAACAGCTGATAGTGTGCTGTCATTCATCATCATAGCCACATTACCGCCTTGTCTGTAGGCTGGATCTACTGAATGAACTAAATCAATCAATTCATCAGCTGCAATTGCTGTCGCTGAGGCTGCTGTTATTCCAGCACCAGCGTTTGTTGCAATTCCTTCAACGTCACTAGAACCTGATCCAGTTGTAAGTTTTGCGTTAGCAATTCGAGCCAATCTCATACCCAACAATCTACCTAAAAGGCTTTCCATGTTAAGAACTGAGTCTTGCTGCATTTCGTGAGAAAATCTAATGAATTCAGTATTAAAGCCGAAAGCATTTATCTGCTTCTGCCCAAAAGTTACATCTTTTCCACCGTCATCAGTTGGAGCAACGCCCTCAGTATGAGCTTCAGCAGTTACCGTTGTGTCATCAACAGTTGGGATTTTAAAAGGCTCACCACTTGTTGTATTAATAGTTGTGAACATGGTTGAGGTGTACATTTCACCGTGAGCTTTCATTGTCTCGATGATGACGTTTGAAAGGGTTTCTGGAACAGTAAAACCGCCTGACGTATTAGTGCCAGTTACTTGCACACGTTTTTCTATCAGTGCTTGCCTAGCTTCTGGTGAAACGTCAGCTAGACCACCTTTAGAAACGTACTCCATGAACGCAGCGCGATATTCCATAGTCTCGCCTTGATCTGTAGCTGGAGCAGTACGCCCTTCTACTTCTGGAAGCTTTGACGTGTCAGGTGCTTCTATTGCGGCCTGAGCTTTATTAAGTCTTTCCTCACGATCAGCGCGTGCCGCTAGCTTGTCGTGATCTTCCATCATAGCATCAAACTCACGCTCGATTTCAGCTGCTCTTTCTTCAACCACATCATCGGTGATTTCTTCTAGTTTCTTACGCGCTTCTGTGGCAATGTTCGCCATTTTATCACGCAAAGTTTTTATCTCAGACATATGAGATCCTTTCATTTAGGGAGAAATTTTGCTTTCATCTTTAAGCGTCTAATGACGCTGTGATGTCTGCGTTTTGCGTGTCGCGCTTTTCGGTACTCCTCCAACGCATCAATTCCACTTCTAAGACCTATAGAAGTTGACTCATACGCTGGGGTTGTAACAATGCTTACATCGTGCAAATCAGCCCTAGTAATGGTGCGAGTAGGCATTTCACCTTCATCGTTCCATTCTTGCTGTGTTGGTACGAAAGCAAACGACATTTTGTCCAAATCGCCCCTTTTCATTTTGGGGAGAATTGATCGGACATCGGGATCAGAAGGATCTAGATTAGCTCTTATTTTAAGCCCTCTTTCATCTTCAGATAATTCTAACGTACCAGAACGGGTACGCGCTAGTGGCAAGCCAGTGTGATTAATTAGAAAAACAACATCGTCACGATCTACAGCCTCAGTAAAAGCGCCTCTAGCAATTTGCTCTTGCCACTTACCAGCTATTACCGTGGGGCTGTCAAAGACAGCTGCATAACCTTCAACCGCTACAGTACCGTCTTCAGCCTCTCTAACCTCTAAGCTAGGTGCTGGACGCGACTCCCTGTATTTGTTTTTATCTTTTTTCTTTTTCTTGCCGTTCATACTTTCCTCAACATCTTCATTGTTTAATCTTTCATCTACGACTGTAAGTGTTGAGAATTTGTGACCGACAAGCTGACCAGTAGGAGCGTACCCGTCATCACCTTCACGATAGAGCATTATTAATGCTGCTGGATCTTCCTCAGTTGCGTTAAGGGTAAAATCAGTATCCGGCACGTTCAGCGTACCGTCTCTGACTATGCGCCTTACTTTACCGTAAGCCCTGCCACCCGAACTATCCCAGCTGACAAAATCTCCGACTTTAACTCCATCGGGTGCTGCTCTATCTTCCATGCGTTTATCTTCCTCACTTTTTGAGTATCTATTAGCGAAAGCTTTTCCAGCGTCTCCACCCCACAACGCCCATGCTATACGTCCAGCTGAGGGATAGCCTTTCTCACCTTGGCTAAAACCCTCACCCTTTTTGTCTACTTCATGTCTTGCAAAGTAGCTTTTCATTCTCCGAATTGTGCTCAGAGAAAGATCCTTATTGTTTGCAATATCTCGCGCTCTAGCCACACCTACAGCCGTACCGCCTCTATTAAACTCTCTACGCCATTCAAGACCGCGCCTTGCTTCCTCACGCATCCCCTGAGTAGGTTTAACCATCGAAGTTAACTGATTGTGTATTGATCGGAACTGTCGCGCCTTGGATCAGCAAATCATCACCGCTTGGCTTTGCAGCTAGACCTTCAATCTCTCTTACTTCATTAGGTGTTTTAACAGCGTTTTGAATTGCAGCAGCGTGCGCTTCCATACGGGTTTTTAAATCACCTCTAAGCAAGCTATCTACATTGTAGCGAACCTCTAAACTGCTCTCACGACCAAACAGCTTTAAATTCATTTCCTGTTCTGTCTGCTCAATCCAGCGCCTTAGCGTATGCTTTACAAAGTGCAGATCCTGTTGCTCATTGTTGCTAAATGTGCCGTTGCTTAGATCTTGTAGGAAAACAGGCGGTAAGCTGTATATACGTGCAATCTGCTCAAGTAAAAATCTCTGCAATTCAATCAGTTGCATTTCAGAAGGGCTAAAGCCTACCGCCTTTAATTCGTGTCCAGCTGGCAAGGCTAATACTTGCCTACCTTCTTTTGCTAGTTTTGCTGTTGCCGCTGCAACATCTTCCGACGCTCTTTGTGCAGCTGCTCCACTTTGGAAACTTCCCTGTAGAGACATGGGAGGAATACCGCCACTTTGAAAAGCTTTTGATCCGTAGCGAGTAGCTGCGATTGCCAAACCAACAATGTCCTTGTTGGTAATAATAGGAGAACGAATATCTAAATTGTTGTGCTTGGTCATATAGGTAAAATCAAGCACCTCAGCAGCTGAATAAGTTTGTGATGTTGTCCTGTAAGCGCGACTTAGAAAACCATTATCATCCTTTGTCTCAATAACAGTTATATCAGCCGGATCTATTGGAACTAAATCAGTTACATCACCACGGGCATTACGGACAATTAATGTAACGGATCTACCACCTGTAAGCACTTGCTCGAATGAATACTTACGCCAATGAAAGCTAGAGGTAGTTGGGTTTACAGCGCGATTCATCCACGCTCCTATACCCGTTGTCTGCTTCTCTCCGTTACGGAAAACCTCAAGTGGCAAAGACGCCAAAGTGCCACTGATAAAATTTACAGCCGCCCAAATTGACGGAACACCTAAAGCGTTATCTATATTCACATCAACGCCAGCAGTAGAGTTTGTATTTCCAAAACCAATTAAATCGAAAAAATTATTTCCAGTGAAAGGCGTATTTGGATTTTCTAAAGTTCTAGCTTCTACTTTTTTAAAGCTGTCAAATATTCCCATGCCTACACCGCCAATTTAAAATTTGGATCATCCCAAGCGCTAACCTGTTGTAATTGTTCATCTTTTCCGATTGCGCCTAATGCCATTGCTAAGGCAACAAGACCGTCAATCTTTGAATAACTTTTTGCTTTGTGAAGCTTTCTATTTCCAGCTGGATCACTGGTAGCCACAGCGCCAGCTGCGTTCATGTTTAAAATAGGGTGATCACCGTGATTTAACTTTCGATCAACCACCAGACGCTCAAGTTTTTCTATGGCTGGTGACATATCCCGAAAGCCTTGACCGTGTGCAGCCATAGGAATATCAGCGCCAATTGCATCAAGCTCACGCTTAAAATCATTGATACGCCAGCGGTCAAACGCTAGCAGTTTTAAATCATATGTCTCAGCGACTTCAGCGACAAACCTAGCAATAATCTCAGGCTGTATTACAGCGCCCTCAATAGTGTGCAGAAACCCTTGCTTTGCCCATAGATCATATGGCACTTTCTCGCTTTGTGACTTGTCTCTTAATCCCTCTTCTGGAAGCCAGAAGTGAGGCACAACGTCAAAGCTTTCTCCGCGAGGGAAAACCAAAACTAGAGCAGTTAAATCACGACTAGCTGACAAATCTAAACCAGCAAAACAAATGTCATCTGGTTTATGATTGGGAGCAACTTTGTTAGCTTGCCATTCAGCCCTAGAGAGAAATGGACTTTGTGCCTCTATTCTTTGGTTGAGATATAACCATCTAAAACTATTAGCCTTAGCTGGTAGTCTTTCAGCTTGCTTTGCAAAATCTTTTATATCTGCAACAGACCTAAACTTTCCTAGTGCTGGATTTGCTGCTTTCCATGCTTTGCGATCTGACAAGTCACACTCAACAGGAGCGCTGTAGACGTGGCTAACTATTCTAGGATCTTTTGCATTAGCAGCATCGTCTAACCACTGAGAAAATAAATCTCCGTCAGTTGCAGACTGTGTAGAGATAGCAATGAGTAGGGGTGAGTTATGCGCTCCCTGCGCTGTCTCAATCGCTTCTACAAAGCTGTCTTGATTTCCCCTGACTTGCCCAAGCTCATCCAGTATTGCCAACACGGGTGACAGCCCGTGTGCAGTATTAGCCTCAGCTGATATTGCTCTGTATTCTACGTTACAGATTAAGCCTAACAGCGTTTTTTGTGACGGTACTATTCTTACAATTTTGTGAAGCTCAGGATTAAGCCTAACCATTTTTTCAGCAAGTTTATAAACCAGTGACGCTTGTTCCCGTGATCTCGCGCCACTGATTATCTGACTGTTCTGTTTTGCTTCACTTCCAACCAAGTGAGCAAGTACGATAGCAGCAATTAAAGCTGACTTACCGTTTTTTCTTGCAACTGATAAATAGGCTCTACTAGTTCCAGTAGGGTTGTCATAAACGTCAATGATAAACTTACGCTGAAAAGGCATAAGCTTCATAGGCTTTCCAACGTGCTCACCTTCTGGAATTAGGCAATAACGCTCTATAAATTTGCAGACCTTTTGACCTCGCGTCATTGTGGCCTTGCTAATAACCCATCATCTAAAGGATTATCAGCCTCAATACTTTGAGCAATCGCTGTCTTTTTGTTGGCTACATGTTGCTCTTCTCGCGCACGCGCATTGACCCCCAAAGATCTACGCAGTGATAGCAAGTCTCCCGTCAAGCTTTTTACTATTCTAACTCTAGGATTTTCTACACTTGTTCCGTTTTGACGGGTGGTTATATAGCCCTCAGAGCGCAAAGCTTGCTGCTCTGTGTTAAGATCTGCCATTGTTCTAGCCATCATTGCAGCAATTTCTAGAGCGTGTTGTGTCCACTGAGATCTAGCAAATTCGTTTATCACATTATGAAAAAAAGGTAAGTCGCTTTTATCTAGTGGAGTGTTGCTTGGTACGTGTACAGGCTGCGCTCCAGCTTTCATTATAGCCGCTGCACTTTCTTTGCTGTCTGTCCTAGTTCTAGCCATATTTCGATAAAAATCCTAGTTTACAATGTGTGTTTGT
>Ga0208666_1000324_pt1 | contig 23887 bp, 13 predicted proteins | sample 5B_taG_FD_184078 | JGI IMG/M metagenome (GOLD analysis project Ga0208666, IMG submission 184078) | Marine viral communities from the Subarctic Pacific Ocean - 5B_ETSP_OMZ_AT15132_CsCl metaG (SPAdes) (version 2) | ecosystem: Environmental > Aquatic > Marine > Oceanic | place: Pacific Ocean...
ATATCCCGTATTAAAATCTTCAGCGCCGTTATATAAACGCTCTTGCTGTCGTTGAAGGTCAGTTAATTGTTTTTTTGACTGTGGGTCTGGCATGTTATTTAAACGCGCTACTTTACGCCTGATCTCTCTCGCTTCGTCAAGGTATTTTTGTTTTTCCGCAAAACCTTTACCTTCAGAGTCTCTAACTTTTTCATTTGCTAAATAGGTACCTCGCATACTAACCGCGGCACTAGCAATATCACCCCACATTTTTGCGCTAGCCATCATAGTGTTATGATAATTTGCAGAAACGCTTTCAAATGTTGCAGCGTAACTTGGTGGTGCACTAGCTAAACCAGCTTTTGTTGCTGCTGATACTAACCCTGTATCTGCTCCTGGATTTAAATTTATCGCCATATTATTTGTTTTTTATTTTTTCAGTAATTGCCATAGCCATTTTTGGTATCATACTATTAACAGGTATATCACCTATTCTATATCCTAAATCTTCAGTTAATAAATCGTAACTAAATTCAACATCACCGTGTATTTCTTTGTCAACAACGTTCTCAGTTATATCTTTTGCTGCAACACCTTTTATCTCGTGCATATCACAAACGTTTACAATTGATCCATTATCAAATTTAACTTTGTAAAATCTTTCTTTTGTAGGATCTTCTAAGTACTCGTGTTTTTGTAATACTTTTACTGGTTCACCACTATAACCTATAACAATATCACCAGGTTTAATATCCTCTATTGCAATTGTTTTGTCTATAGAATCAATTTTAACGCCTTTAGGTACGCACAGAAAAGCATATTTAATCGCAGCTGTTTTAGCTAAATCACCAATTAAATTCATACTACCTTGCGCTTGTGAACCATACATATTAGCCGTCATACCCATGCCAGACATTTGATTTGCCATAGCGCCTGATAAAGCTTGGTTTGCACCAGTCAAAGTGCCATACTCCATTCCAAGCAATGTTGATTCTCTTCCAAACTCAGCCGCTTGAACCGCAGCGTCTCCTTGCATAACAGCCATATCTGCTGCGTATTGTCCTTGGGCAGCTAGATTTTCTCTATCTATACCAAGAGCCCTAGCTCTTTCTGCTGATTGTAATTGTTGAGCTTGTAATCTTTCAGCACCACCTAATTGCATTCGTTGTAGATCTGCCGCTCCACCTAATATCATCTGTTGTTGCTGCGCCGCCCCCTGCATTTGCATTTGTTGCGCTTGCATAGCTCCTTGCGCTGCTAGTTGTTGATTTGACATGTCAGCCGCCGCCACTTGACCTTGTAATTGAGCGGCTCCAGCTCTTTCCGCTTGTTGTATTGACATTGCACCACCGGCCTGTAGTTGTTGTAGTTGCATACCAGCGCCTCTTTGCAATTGATCTATTCTAGAACCTTCTCGTGCCGCTAGCATTTGATTTTGTCTTTCTTGTTGACCTATACCAGCTGCTATTTGTTGTGCTTGTAATTGACCTTGGTTGGCCATAGCCTGCGCTAATCCAGCTACACCACTACTACCAGCCGCCCCTCGTAAACCTTGCATTATGTTTGCTCTTTGCTGTGCTCCTTGTTGAGCTTGAAAATCAGCTGCACGCATATCAACCGTTAAATCTTCAAAACGGTTTTCCATACCCTCATACTGATTTTGCAAACCAGCATAAGCGTTTTCCATTCCGGCAAATTGATTTTCTAAGCCAGCGTAAGCATTGTCCATGCCAGCAAACGTATTTTGCGCTCCAGCAAATACATTTTCTGCTCCAGCATAAACATTTGACGCTCCACCATATACGTTTGTAAGATCACCAGCTAGGTTTTGAAAATCTGTTTGTAAATCGGCATAAGGATTTTGAGTACCAGCAAAAGGGTTTGAAAACTCAAAAGACTCATATTGTTTTCTTTGGGCATCTACTCTACCTTGAGCTGCTACTTGTTGTTTTTGTTGATATTCAAATTGCTCTTGAGCGAGTTCATTCATCTCGTTCATTTGTGCTCTTTGTCTTCTTTTTGCTTTTTTACCCATAATTATTTTCTAAAATTATTTGTTAAGTATTTAAAACCTTCATACTCTACTGGAATCATTATCCAATCTAAACTATCATGTATATTTGACATATGTTTGTCTCCACACACGGTAAATAATTGCATAATACCATATTTTTCTGCTTCTTTTTCTACGTTTTGTATCAAAAGTTTTATTAAATCTCTTCTATCTTTTTCTTTATATTCTGGGTTGGATATCAAATACGTTGCCCAACCCACTGTTTGTGGTTCCATTATAAACAAAAAATAACAAGCAACTGGTATATTATTTTTTTCTATAATAAAACATCTTTTATCTTGTGGTAATAGCGCTCTTACGGGTGGATTTCCATCATGGTGTTTCCACCACCACTTCCACCATTCACAACATATCTCATAATCTCCTTCTCTAAAAGATCTAAAGTTTATATTACTATCCATTTAATTTAATTTAAGTGTGTTTATATAGTCACACTTTTTGCCACTAATTTACTCTAGTGCATAGTAAGCAGCTTGTCTAAATCAAATCTAAGAACCACATCTTCATTACCTACTTTGTTAACTTTTATATTTCCAGTTATAGTAGCAATAGTACTAGCCCCAGGAAAAGTTAATTCTATTCCATTTTCTAATGTTTGCGCTGCGCTAAGAACTATGGTACCAGCTCCAGTAACAGAACCAGCTCCACTTACTACCTTTGGTCCTAAACCGCTTTGATTACTAAAGTTTAACGCTAAATTATCACCTAACGCAACAGCTTCTGACATTGAAAACTCTTTAACGTTATCACCGTCTGGATTTAAAGCCACTACAGTTACTGTGGCTGCATCTAAAGCAGCGTTACCAGTAATTCTATCTCCAACTTTCATAGTGTTAGCAACATTAGTATCCATTACTACTTTAACACCACTAGTAACAGCTCCATCTACCGTGTCTGTACCTTTTATAATAGTATTTATACCTATACCTTTTACAGTGCTAATACCATCCATAATACCATCTCTATTAGCAACTGGAACACTAGTACTAGAATTAACAGCAGCAGTTGTTGTTGTTTTAACTTCCGATAGTGTTAAAGCCAAGTCGCTAAACTCTATATCATAACCAGTTATACTTTCTATTTTAGAAGGTCCATAACCAAAAATTTTTAACGATCCACCTCCAATCGAAGATAACGGTTCTTGTATACTAAACACGATATTAATAGGGTTTGCGGCTGAGCCTACCGTTGTTGTAGCTACTTTTGTAGTTCCGTCTCTTACTGTAATTGGTTTTTGACCAAGAGTATCTAGCGCTGGTATTCTAAAATCTTCAACTTTGTATTCGCCTACTTCTCCTTCAAGCACGGTAGTTTGTTGCACGTAATCAGCTACTTTTACATGGCCAGAATCACTAATAGATATCATTCCTGCCGTTATCTTACTCAAATCTTTAGTAGTTGATGAAATTGGCCATCTATAGTTTTTACGAGCGCTAAAACTTAATGTTTCATCATCATCTATCGCGATTGCTTCAGACATTGAAAATTGTTTAGCATTAGAAGGATTAATACTTGCAACAGTAACAGCGGTAGCTTGGGTTCTAGCATCTAAAGCAGCGTTACCAGTTATCTTATCTCCAACAGCCCACAGGCCAGTAAAATCATCATCCATTGTCACTATAGTTCCACTTACAACACCATTAACAACTTTGTTCGCGGCTGTAACTGTTGGGTATATATCTTCTCCCGGTATATTTACTCCAGATGATCCAACAGTTGCAGTAATAAAAATCATTACATCATTTTCCTCTGGCTGTTTTTTTGTTGTTAAAGTTCTTGTAGAAGTTACGGTGTTGGTTAGTGTAAAAGCAGTTTTGCCAACGTTTTTATTTCTTGAAGCGGTTATTGTTTGTGTTCCAATTGTTCCGGTAACAGCCGCGGTAGGCGAAAAACTCGTAAGTGTTACTGTAACATCTAGAGTTTGATATATTACTTTTTGTACTAAATTTGAATTTGAACCCGTAGAAGAATTTATATCTATACTACCGTCATTAGCTCTAACTTCAATATACTGAGCGTGTCTAGTATTGTGATTACCTTCAGAAAATAAAAAAACATCATATTGTGCCCCAGCAGCAACCTTTGGAAACGCTACGCTTCCTGTATAAGCATTTGAACCTATAGTTATATTGCTTAACTTAGTTTCAGTAGCTTGAAATAAATTAGTTTGAAAATTATAATAATTAGTTCCACTTTTAATTTCTAAACTAAAAACAGCACCATTGTCTCCAGTGATTTCAAAATTTCTTGTTTCTCCAGCGGCTTTTATATCGCTAGTATCTAAAACAAAACTTGTTATTATTTTTTGACCATAAAGCCTTGCGTGCTCAGCATCAGACATAAGCGTGCCGTCTGGCATATAATGAAAACCAGCTGGTGCAGTTTCTCCTTGTGCATTTGTTGATGTAGTTGTTGGTGAACTTGATCCACCTCCATATCCGTTTGCCATAGTTTATTTTGTTTATTTACTACTTTCAGTAACTTCAGAACTTAATGAAAATAATTTAGCTTTTTTTCTAGAATTGTTTACGAGCTTGACTTCCATGTAATAACCTTTTATATCGCCATCAGATTGATTGTATTTAGAAAACATAAGAAACTCTCCTTGAGTTACAGTTGCAGGAAAACCAAAGTCATCAACATGTAAAGTGTAAGTCGTAGGAACATTAGCATCTTGCTCAATTCTTCTTAAAATACCTACTTGATTACTTTCATCAATATCTACGCTGCTTTGATTAGTTGATTGCCCTAATAAATTTCCTGTTGTTGTAGTAACATATATCATATCACCAACCTGAAGAGAAGCATTTAAATTATCAATATTTATAAGTGTAATTGTTATCATAGTTTATTTTTTTTTAGCAATCATGACAACACTGAATCCCAGATGACAAAAGACGAATTGGGTAAACCGGGTGAATACCACTATCATCCCAATTGATGTTAGGCTTTTTGTCTTTGTAGTTTTGGTTAACCTCCTCATAAGTCATGTTAGTATTAAACGAATTGTGAACGTTAGCATTTAACCACGCTATAACGGCGTCTATATCAGTATACTCAGCGTCCCAGCTTTTAACTTCAGAAGCAATGTAATCAGTAGTATCTTGAGGTGATGCGATTTTTGGATAATCGTATATTGCAACAGTGTAAACGTGCTTGAGCACCCTATATTCACCATCAAAGTTATCAGGATTAGCCAGGCATAATTTCGTGGTTTGATACGAAAAGTACGGTTTACTATTAGTTGCATAGTAACGTCCTATCCACTTGTCGGTAAGAGATTCGCTTACGAGATAATCCCAAGCTGGACACGTGTACCCTTGCGAGGTAGTGGAATGCCCATCACCCCAAGATAATCCTACGTATCCAGAATCTATATACTCAGGATGTAGTGGTGACATGTTTGGGTTGTCTACAAGATTACCGTCTTCATCATAATAAATCCCGGCATTTATGTTAACACACAAACCGTCGCCACAATAAATACAAGTGCTATTGTCCGTTGGTAGCGTTAATGATGGATCGTAATTGTTTGCATTAGGATCTGAGCAGCCCACGTCATAATAACAGCTTCCATCATCACACATAGCTGTAGCGTCATAATTTAACGCTAACGCGTCCGTGCAACCACATGTACCATAACAACATGAACCATCATCTGTGTTAGCTAAAAGATCATAATTACATGCAACTTTATCCACGCATCCAAGTACAGTATATTTACAACCACCATCATCTATAGTAGCACTAGGATCATAATTATCTGCGTTAGGATCTGTACAACCGTAAACATCTTTGAAAATACAACTACTAGGATCGTCTTGCACGTTTACACCATCAGTACACGGTATTGTCGATGGAGATCCAGTAACGCAATTAAAGTTATTAGCATTAGCATCCATACATCCTTCTACAGCTTTTACGCAACACCCAAAATCAGACTTCGCATCAGGACAAAAATCACCGTACGCTTTAATAAAACCTTTTTTACATTTTCCACCACAATCTTCCCCAAAAGCAGGATAAATACAAACTTCAAGTACGTTTAAAGTTACACCATCATTACAAGGATAATTTGTGTTTCCGTAAACACAGTCAAAATTACAAGCTTTATCATCCAAGCATCCTTTAATATCTGGCTCTTCTTCTTTGTATATACAGCTTCCATCATCAACCGTTGCAAATGGATCGTAATTTAAAGCTGGTGTACCTGGATTAAAAGAGCCTCTACCCGCAGCGGAAGGATCTCCACCACCGTTATTTATGTAAATCATACCATGACAAGCACTTTGATTTACAAAGTTTGGATCATCACCGTTACCAGCTCCTGGCCAAGTTCCTCCCTGTGCTATAATACCATTAGCGTCTGCATTTATAACTGTGCCATTAGGTAATTCGTAGTCATATAACCTATATGGATCCATTACACATATCAAGCCGAAATGATCAACACCATCATACCTTATTTGACCATCATCCATACAACCTGGATATTTTTTAGCTCCACACTGTCTCATATCAGAGCTACAGCAATCTTCACTATCTGAAAAATTTACATAATCCTTACTTGGACAACAAGGGTTCCAGAAACAAGAACCATCATTTATAGTAGGGAAAGGATCGTAGTTACAAGCTGAGTTACCAGGTAACACTGAATCAAAATCATCACCGTTAGCTAAGGATTTTTCACCATCATCCATACAACCTAAACATGAATAATCACAAGAATTGTCATCATTTAAAGCTAATGGATTATAATTACAAGCATCTATATCAGTACACCCCAATTCGCCTCCAGGATCGATTATACATGAACCATCATCACAGATAGCTGAACCATCATAGTTTGGAGCTGAAGGATCTGTGCAACCGTCAGGATAATAACATTGGTCAACTTCAGCGCAATCTTCGTTTAAAACCGCTGTTGAATCACAAGATCTATTTGCGTCTGGATTATAATTACAAGCTAAAAAATTTGTACAACCATATATTTCAACAAGATACTCGCAACTACCATCCTCGACGTTGTGCTCCTCCTCATAATTTGTAGCATCAGGATCTGTACATCCAGGAATCTGAACCCACACGCAAGTACCATCATCTATTGTTGCTGTTGGATTGTAATTTACCGCTGTAGCATCAGTACATCCACTTCCACCTGGATCAAAAACACAACTATCATCATCTATTGTTGCTGCTGGATTATAATTAAAAGCGTTTGGATTTGTACAGCCAGGACCACCTTCATCATACAAACACGAATCATCATCTTCTGTAGCTGCTGGATTATAATTTTTTGCGTTTTGATCCATGCAACCAGGACCACCGCTATCCCCGCCTACAAGATTAACAATACCTATTCCTTGAAAATTAAAATTACTAGTGTTTGTAGCCATGTTTTATAAGTTTGTATCAATAAATTTATTAATATTAGCAAACCATTTTCCTTCTTTTTCTATAAAGTCGGTGGTATACGCTTCGTCTTGATCTGTCTTAATACCAGGTTCTAAAGCAGTAGAATGAACATACCAACCGTCTTCTGGCGATAAGTTATAGTACTCTTGATCATTGTAATTTGTTGGTGGCTGATTGCTTCCAGGAAACGTCAAAAGAGTTTCGTTGTTTACTGGATTAATTCTTGATTGACTGCCTTCGTAATTTAACGTGTGGAAAGATTTTATAACTCCAGGTCTTGTATTTAATACAGCAGTCAAGCTTGAGCTAACAAAACCTCCTGATTTATCTTCATAAAAAGTATTTCTATTAACATCTTCTCTATGGTGCTGGTACAACGCTCCGCCTTTCATTGTATAATAATTATTAGCCATACTAATACCAAACTCAGGCTCAAAAGACTTAAAACTAACCCAACCTTTTACATCTTCTTTGTAAGAAACTGTTTTATGTAAACGGTTTAGTGTTATATTATATTCTTCTTTTTTATCATCATAACTACCAATTAATTTACTTGATAGCTTTAGGTTATCTTTAAACCAATCTTTCATTCCATACATCGATATAGGTGTTAGCCCGTCTTTTGATAATCTAATTACAGCACCTCTTATTTTGTCTGTAAAATAAACCCTATAAGATTCTGACGCAAAAGATTCTGGATTTTTAGAAATACCATATTCACCTGAAAATGGAATTGTTTGCCCTAAAACATTATTTGTAGCTGTTAGATTCGTGTTGCCATCGGCATTAAATACAGCGTCTTTGTTTGCTAATATTCTTAAACACTTGTCTTCGCAAAGCGTTACTAAATCACTATCTCTTGAGTGTAACTTTTGTATACTACCGTATATAGGGTTTATATCTTTTGTTATTTTTTCTGCAGCTATAAATTGATTTAAATTATTTATACCACTGTTTGAATTATATATTCCAGAGTATATTAAACCATATTTTCTATGTTCTTCGTTATAATTACCCTCTAGCGTAGTAGATACTTTAGGGCCATTTGAAATAAAAGGTAAATTAAAATTATCTCTGATCCTGTTAGATTCAACTCCATTTCCAAAAGAATAACAGTTGTGCCAATTTAAAATATATTTTGTAGATAAACCGTATAGGTCAGTGTTGATTTTAAAAGTAGTTGTTCTATTATTAACAATAGTTCCAACTTCATTTATTGTAACAATAATAACATCTCCATTTGGCTTTGTTATTTTTAGTTGATCCCCATTAGTAATATACGGGTAGGTAACACCATTATCAACAAACTCAACAAGCGTACCTACAAAATCAGGTCCGTCTGATGGGCTAAAAAGCACTATTTCAAGCGTAAGACTAGATTCGTCAAAATTTACAGCGCTAACTGTAGTTCCTTCTTCTATAAACTCCCCACTAACAGTTTCTACTGTAGAACCTAAAGGTATAGCTAATAATCTAGTGTCTTGCTCTATCTCTAATGGATTATATCCACTAGCCTCGTGATATATATCTAAATTTATTGACTCTTTAGGTTCAGTTTCCCAAACAGCTGGATTTTCAGATACAACTGATCCTGAGTCTGAATCTATATCTACTTCTTCAACAAAATCTAAATTATAACCAATAGCCATTATACCTGCATTACCATTGGTATAATTCATGCCAGCTGGATCTTGAGCATTAATTCTATTTGTAGAATATTGACTATAGCCATTCATGGTTGGTTGGCTAAAAACCATTTGTTCGTTTTCGACTGGTTTATTAGAAAATATTTTGTGCGCAGTTAAACCTAAAGAACTAACATCATCATTCACTAGTATAACACTATATCCACATAAGTTTAATCTATATTGAGCGCCATTATTAATCTCATCAATCCTCTTAATAGCTAAATATTCTTTACCAGCGCTACCATCAAAAACACAATTAGTAGCAGCATTGGAATGGCTTTCCATTATCATACCTATGGTAATATTATGTTTAGTTCCATCAACATGCTCCGCAACCAAAGAATCAACAATAACAGATACTTCTGTAATAGCATTTGACGAAGCTTCGCCAGAATGAGTAGTGGTCAATTTTAATCCGTTTTCTATAGGGCCTAAAGGACCTATTGGATTCCAGTTTACAGCACCGGTTCCAGAAGAATTTAAAACTCTTGATTTCCATCCTCTAGAGAAATTAGGAGACAATTGTCTTGCGAATATAGCGAGACGACGAGGGTAGTTGTCGGGTGGTGAACTTGTACCTACTGGATTACTATTAACATAAATCGGATTAGCACCTGATGGTGTTCTATTTGGTCCTGGGTGATACCACCCATAATTATCATCTGGACTTTCATCGTTCCGTATTGTACCCATTCTTACACGTCTCTTATTTTCAACGTTTTGTTGTATGGTATATACTTCTTGATTTGGATCTTCTCTAAATCTAAATTTTTGTCCAGGAGAAAATCTTTTAGTTAAGTCTGATGCGACTCCTTGGTAGCTACTATTACCACCGTTGGTAATATCCCAAAAACCATCTACTTTTCCACCAAGACCATACTTTATTGGTGCTGTGTTGTATATACCACCAATAGCAATATCAAAAAAAGTAGCTCCTGATTCAGTAACATCTATAGCGGCTCCTTCACCAGCTTGCCCATAACCACTTACTAATCTAGTGTCTCCATCAGCCCAATGTAAGTTGTCACCACTACTACTTGCGTTTTCACCGTGATATGGTCCGCCGTCAATAAACCAAACATCACCGGCTTCTTGTTGATCAAGTTCATTAAAAACACCTTGTCTTTCTAATACATTCCAACCGTGACTATCAGCCACTTTAACATCTGGAGTTTCCAAAGAATTTCCGTGGTCATCATTTCTTTCTACTCCATTGTAACCTCCTAACCAACTAGTGTAATGTGATAATTCTTTAAGCCAGGGTCTTCCTTCGGTCGAATAATTATATGACCCAAACCTATACTGCCCAAGATCATGAAGCGCTGTTGCAGACGTGCTATTATATCTTGTAGGGCTACTATTATAATTTCTAAAAAACGGAGCAAATCTACCAAAATCATTAGCATATATACCTATGTCTAGCCCAGTCAACTCGCTACGATGTAATTCGCTATTTTCAGGTGATAAGTAATATAATTTATGGCCGCCAACACGCGTAAACTTACCAGAGTTAGCTCCAGGCGAAATAACCTGCGATTGAAATTCTAAATCAACACTTATTTTAACAAAAAATCTACCATCAAATTTTGCGGAATTTTCTTCGGTATATCTATATATATTTATTTTAGTTCCGTCTTCTATTTTTGTTGGATTTAAACCTGTTAGTGGGTCGTCTGTTATAAGATTAATGTCATCACCAAAACGTTCAGTTATTATAACACTGTATTGTGCCGTGGTTAAGTCTGCCCCATCAACACCGTCATCATAATCATTTGTTATTTTTGAAATTCTATATCTTTTAGTTGTATTCCCAGTTGGACTTTCAAAACCAATATACAGATTTCCATCGTTTATTTCGTCTAGATTAGAGCCAGAAGAATCATGGAAAAGTTTGTAGTTCATTTTGAAACTAACAGCACCAACTCTTGGCACGTCAATCATAGAAGACCCAAAAACACTTGGGTTGTTAGCATCTACAAATCTATGCTCTGTTACCGACGTAAGCAATTTTCTTAGTTTTATAAAATTAGGCGCGTTACTTTGTATGTCTAAAATTTTGTACTTAGCTTCTGCTTCAACCATTGTGCTAGCACCTTCAGCTTTCTTCAAGATTAAAAACGTATCTATATCAACTTTATTTCTATCAGAAGATGGAAACGCTAACCAAACACCTCCGTCTTCAGCATCATACCAACGATCCATTGCTAGATTATAGTATTGATTAGAAGTTTCTTTTACAAAAAATTTAAAGTATTTTAGGTTTTGAGGGAATTCATTTTCTTTAAAACCAATTTGGATTTGATTTATTTTTTCTGCTTCCTTTTTTTCTAGAACTTTAGTACCAGTGGAATTTGATATAACAGGTGTTTCTCTTCCATATTTATCTACAAATACAATGCCTAATTGATATTCTCGTAATGATTTTATAGATTTTTGAGATGTTAAATCTGGATTACTAGTATTTAAAATATCAAAACTAAAATCAGGATAATACTCTACAATTTCGTCAAATTTGTTTCCGTATTTTAAATCAAAACCTTGAGTATAGTTTCCATATATAATTCTATTTCCGCTAACATCTTGCGCTAATGCTTTTTTAGGAACAGCATCCCACGATCGCAGTAATTGGTTCGAAGGAAGCATACTGCTTATTTGTTCTGAACTTATAGTGTATTCACCCTTGTCCCATACGGTTGTAGTATTTCCAACTCCACTCGCTAAAGCAGTGTGTCTAGGCCTTATTGTGTCTACCACATAGATATTTGGGGAAACATCATCTTTATATAATATATCTATAGCAATAACACCATCTGGAATACCTAATTTAAAATCTTTAATATTAGCTTCGATAAGTTTATTGGTCATACCTAAATTATAACCTTCTTTAGGATGATAAACAAAATTTCCAGGCACAAATGCTACTGGAGAAAATGGAGACATAGTAGAATATTCTTTGTCTTCATATTGATATCTATAAGCAAATCTTGGAAATTTAAACTCAAATATTCTCTTTACATTGTCTAATCTATCTACAGCATATTTTAGTTCACCAATACCACTTGGAGCAGCTGAAGGGTTATTGATCTCCAACACTTCGCAACGAACATTAGCATTTGGAGCGTCTACTTTTTTTACTGAAATATTATGTATTCTACCAATAAAACCATTGAGATTACCTGACACACCCTCAATAGTACCTTCCAAGAAAATACGATTTCCTCCATCACCTTGTAACGCACTTGACGCACCTAAGTTTGAACCATCAGCTGCGTTTGGTTGTGATGTTGTTATTGTAAACGTGTGAACACCTGAAGTATAAACAGTTGGAGTTCTCCAAAAATCTTGATTCGGGAAAGGATCACCAGAGGATAGTGGATCTCCACTTACTCCCGCTGGATACCTACCAGCCAATCCTAGATACACTCCACCACTTGGTACTATAGTTCCATCTGGTAATTCACCTACGTTAGTTAGTTCAAACGAAACCTCATAAGTAACATCGTTTTCTACAGCTCCCAAAGCTGTATTTTGATTTACTTTCTTCCACTGTCCTGCTCCACCCGTGCTGTAACAGTCTATATAATGTTCCCCTGGTACATAAGTAAAACCAGTTCCTAAACCCCAATTTTTTGGTTCATCTCCGTTTCCATCTGGCGTAATAAAACTTCCGTTTAAGGCTATATCTTCTGGTATATCAGTAAAATAATTAGCATTTTTCCAAGGATCAATAATCCCGTGATTAGCCAATAGAATTTGACCGTTACCTCTTCCATAAGTATGCCCCGTATCTGCTATTGTAAATCTTATTTCGTAAGTTGTACCTTTCACAACCGGAACACCTTCCATATACAAATACCCGTGTTGATTTATTATTGAATAATTTCCACCTAATTCAGGTTGTCCTGGACCAGGGTTAGAACTAGTGATACTTGAGCCATCAAGTGGGTTTATAGGTGAAAGACCTGGGAAATTATTAGGAGATGTTGTGCTCCAAGGGTAAACATTTGGTGCGGCGAGTGATGCTTCAGCGGCATCAATGTTGCTTCTACTACAAGCGTCTGCCCAATTCACAAAACTTATACCGTTTGAATCAGAGGTTCTTGGGCTGACCCAATATCCATCTGTATCAAGATGTAATCCATCAGCAGCTTTTGCATAACCACCCCCTCCAGCTACATAAGTTATTTCCCATGGATCATTTCCATAATGATGGTTACCTGGAAAACAAGGGAAAGTAGCTGGATCAATAGTATTACCACTTGAATCTTGTGTTGTCCCAAGGTTTTCCTCACACTTACTCGTTGTCCACACGTTTGTTGTGTCATCTGCGTCAAAATTTCCATTTAGCATTATGTCAATACCATTATTTGCATCAACATCAAAAACTTGAATATTTTTTATTATTCCATCAAACCCTGACCTATGGTACAAAGTGATTTTGTTTTGATTACTAGCCCCTTGAGTCCATGTAACACTGTATTCTGTTTCCGTATAAGACTCATCAGCACCTGCACTAAAATCTTTACTAATTTTAACATTATTTGCTTTTGCCTGACTCGCACGACGGATTCTAGCTTTTACACTGTAATCTCTAAGAGGTATTGATGGTGGTGTTTCGTAAAACTGTCCACCAAACTCTTTAAATAGCAGTATATCATCTACACTCCAATCTAATACAAAGCCACTGTCACCATTAATGTCAGTCTCTATGTAGGTATCAAAATAATCACCAACACTAAGATTGCTAAAATCATAATGGTGATTCTGAGGACTCCCAGGTATCCACATTGAAGATGTGTTTTGATCGTTATATGTTAAAGAAATTTCTTGTCCAGTACTAATCCCATCTCTTGTAGATGGGACAGTCATGGGAACTGGTCGAGTTGTAATTCTCATAACCCCAGAGTACATTAAGCTAGGATCACGCTCTGAAATTAATTCTACCGTAGGCGCTGTTGTTGGTGCCTTTTTTATAACCGTTATATGTTCTTCTTTTATTGGTCCAAACGATTCAGTTCTTTTGTCGTTAATAAATGTTGTGTGAACCCTACCATTACTATTAGTACCAGCTATACTTCTTTGTATGTTTATTTTTTTTGGCTCCCCAACACCGTCGGTCCAAAATATCATACCATCAATAACGCTAATACCAGTGATTATATTGTTGGCCTTAAACCTCAAAACATTAAGATTAATATCAATCAAAACTGGTGCTACATTTCCGTTTGAACTATATTCAAATATTCCATCAAAAGGTATGATAATCTCGTTGATTAGTGGACCGTCAGGATCTTCTATTTCACCTCCAGAATCTCTTACAAACCAATATAATTTATCATTTTTTTCATCAGAAACCGCCCCTACACAAACAGCGTTTTCAGTAAAATATTTTTTACCTAATGTACTTCTAATAGATTCAGACAAGTTTAAATTACCTGGTATGTTTTGTACGGTACCAACGTCAGAGTCTTCTGAAGTTGACACTTGTATATTCATTGCGTCTCTATATTCACCGTTGCGAATAAGTCTTTCATCAAGATCTTTATTCATCTTACCACCGGTAAACTGATTTTTAATCTCTGGCATATACTAGTGTTTTATTTGTTTTGATTTACCTCTAAGTATTTGAGTTAATTCTTCTAATTTTATATTAGATAATCTTAATTTTGCTTTTCGTATTGCAGCAAATTTTTCTTTTGTTAATCTAGGAACTAGTTGTTGGCCATACGAAGATCCAGATAAAACTGCATGTGCTATATACTTGTACATAGCTTCTTCTGCAAACTTATGAACTTGCATCTCGTCATGAGTACCAAGACTATCACTTATATAATCTAATATCACAGTTTTTCCAGAAATATTAGAACTAAAATGTATTTTTCCAGACACTTGGTCTATATAAAAAGAACCATTTACCTGAGCATGCTGAGGATCTAATCCATATCGCTCTCCGTTTGCAGGCCAATAAGTATCATCTTCGTAATCATCGTTATTATTTTCTGATGGAGTTGTTGACTTGTAGTTTGACCAAGCTGTTGAGGTTTCTTCATCACCAACTCTTTTAACTGAAATATTATCAATAACAATGTTACCAGCGGTTTCAGATTTATTTCTAATAAAAACAGAGTTACGAGCATAGCTAGCCGCACTCGTTCCAGCTGTTATTGTTGCTGAATAAGTTCCATTTGAACTTATATTACCCGCGTCTGATGTGTCTCCATTTTCGTCAACTAATACCACGCTAAATTGACCTTGACCAGAAGTATATCCGCTTACGTCAACTGACACTTTGTATTCTTCACCACTTTTTATTGGTACGTTTATTTGTCGTATACCGCAGTATTGTGGTATGTTATAACCAGCAATAGCGTTTCCGTTCCACCCGTAAAACCATCCAGTCCTAGGATCTCCACTGGTAGCAGGGCTTGTAGACGGTACTTTAGTAAAAATAGTTGTAGTTGGAGGTTCAGCAGAAGGAATAGGCCACTGTACGTTTATAAACCAATTAGTATGACCCCCTTGAAAATTACCATTTTTAATTAATTCTCCAGATTGTATTAAGTCTTTGTTGTGAAATAAAAAATCTCCATTTGTATCTTGTTGTGGGGAAAATGGGTTTGAAGTTTTACTTGTAGGATATAACAAGTGTTTTATACCAGCTGAATCTACCCAACTAATCTTAGTGTAATTAACATAGTCCTGCGGTAGTGTCATTTGTAGTGTGGCTGGAACTGTAATTTCTTGAGCCTTAAAAGATTTAAACGTATCAAAAGATAATTCTGCTAAAGCTCTTTGAGCGTGAAAAGCAACGTCTAATCTTTTAGCTTTTGGTATAATTTTATTTTCACCAACATAAACAATCATAAATTGTTTTATTATATCATCTAAAGATACAAATTGATAACTACCATGATCATTTCCATTATAGTAATCTTCTTGGGTTTGATTTTGTAATAATGCCATTTATTTATTGTTTTTCTTGTTGAATTTGAGAACCAAGTGATTGGCCAGCAAATTGTGTTAGCTCTGGTTTTTGAATTGAAATTCCAGCGTATGCTAATATCCTATACACTAATTCAGATTGTTCTGAAGGATGTAATTCAAAATCTTCAGATATATTATCATTATACAGTGTTTTACCATTAACTACTACATAAGCCCAATTTGGAGGTTTTGGTTTTCTAAAATAAAAAATACCAACATTGCTACTTGAACTTGTAGTAAGTAAATTACCTCTGATATTTGCTATTGGTCTACTTGAGGTGGGATTAGTTAAAGGCCCACCAGTTTCACAATCTCTATAATCCTTAGTCGATAAAATATCACAAGCAACACCAATCCCCATTTCTATTCTAGAAACTCTATAAATATAATCTGGAAGGATCTTAGACGTACCAGACACTGAATAAGCAGCAGTTACACCGTTGCTATCAAACCTCTCAAATATTTGCATTTTTTCTTCTAACATATCGTCTACATCTGCATGAGTAGTGTTATTACCAATCTCGCGATGAGCTTGATTTAAGTCATAAAAATATTGTTCAAATATTTCATCCTGTGCTTGCCTGGCAAATAAGTTAAACTCCTGAGGAGTTATATATCCTCTTTGCTCTTTATTAGCAAACGCTAAAACTTTTTGATATACTGTATCTATACTTACCGCCATAATTTCTTTTTAGTTATTATAAGGAAACAATCTGTTTAAAGTATCCTTTCTTTCTCCACAACCACAATCTTTACCAGTTGCTTTACTTACTGTATCTACAACTTTTTTTATTCCAGTTGCTTTTGTAATTTTTTCTATTGTATCACCTAAACCTTTAGATTTTTTCTTTTCCATATAATATAATTTGTAGTTTGCAATCGCCCCGTAGAGCGACTGCATCTACAGTTAGATTAATTTAATCTTTTTTCAATATTGGAGTAAATCTCCATTCCTTCATCAGTTTTAAACCAATGTGCTAAAGCAGTGTATGGATGCTCATCAAATGGTACTGTCATTATAGGTCTATTGTTAGAACCCCATAAAAAGTTTCTTTGATCTGAACTTAATTTAATAATACCAAGTTCTGTAGCTTTAATACCAAAGTTTCTAAGTTGAACGTTATCATCAGCAGCTAACTCTAAGAACAAAGCTGGATTATTACGAGCAAATACTAGTAAATCTCTTTTAAGTTCTTTAGAACTCATTTTAGATACTTCAGAACCTTTTTCTACACGCATAATAGCTTCTGCTAAATCAATATCTATTTCTCTAGCCATTAATATTGCATCGGCTTCTAGTTCTAAAATTTCTATATCTTCAGCAGCTTGAACATCAGGCTTGTGTTCATAGTATAATTTGTCTTTATGAGGATGATATATTGATAATAATTTTTGTAAAACAGTTTTTTCTTTTGGAATAAATAAATTACCATCTCTAAAAATTATATGAGCTAATCTTTGATCACCTTTCATTTCATCTACAAAAGGAGTTACTTGATTTTCACAATGTTTCAACTCTCTCTCGTACCCCTTGTCTTTATCAAACCAATAAATGTTAGAACTTCTTAACATGTAGGATATAGGTTTTTTATCACCTCTTAAGTGATATAAGCGATCTTTTATTTCCCAACTAGATTTTTTATTTTCAACTTTTTTAGGTTTTGGTGTTTCAACAACTGGTGTTTCAACAACAGGTACCTCTACCTTTTGTTTTTTTGTTTCTTGTTTTTTTGCCATAATATAATATATAATAAAATTAATAAAAATAAAGGGACTGGGAAATTAATCCCAGTCTCTTTAAAATAATTGTGCTTACTTCATTAACATAAAGTTGTTAGCACCTTGAGTAATTAAACATCTTTCTGATAAAAAATGTATTTGCATTGCATCAAGAGCAGCTGTAGCAGCACCCACAGAACCAGTAGTCCAAGTTTTCATTCTTCGATCATCTGTTTGTGAAGCTCTATATCTAACGTGTAAGAAAGGACGTTTCATACTAGCGCCAACAGTTTGATCATAAACTGAAGAAGTACCAGCAGGAATCATAACCCCTCTAATAGCATTAGTAGCGTTAGCATCATTAATACTACCTCTTGTAGCTTTGTCATTTAAATATCTGAAGTCAGACTTATAGAAGTCATAAGAACCTCTTCTAAAACCAGTGAAACCTAAATTTAATGCCATATCTTCAGAATTGTTGAATACACCGTAAGATGTACCACCAGCACCGTAAGAGTTCATTGAAGCTAACATGTCATCAATAGCTAAGCTAGTTGATCTGTTAACAAACATCATGTACTCTTCAATAGCACCTTGCTTGTCAAACTCAGCTAAGATAGCATCAAATTCAGCTAAATCAGTAGCAGCGTTAACACCAGTAACACCAGTAGTAACATTACCTCTTGATTCTACAGCCGCAAATAAACCTTCAGTACCAACTGTTCCAGCACCAGCAGTAGTTGATCCAAGAAGAGCAGAACCGTCAATTGTAGAATCAACTAAGTTTAACTCACTTTCTAACATCGACATTTCAATGTAGTCAGTAAATCTAGCTCTAGTGTCAGCTTCAGCTTTTAAGTACCATAAGTAACCAGATTGTCCAGTTTCAGTAGAAACTTCAACCCAACCAATTCTAGAAGCATCAGATCCTGAAACTTCGTAGTAGTCTTTCATTATAATTGGTTTGTTACTAAAAGATTTAAAAGTTGGTTCGTTAGCACCTCTAGTGTCAGTAGCACTACCGTCACCAGCAGTCAAGTAGCTCATACCTTTACCATATTCAGAACCATAAACTAATACAGTTGTAGTTTCAGAACCACCAGTTGTTGATAAACCAGCAGTGTTTAATGAAGCGTGAGAATAAGGTTGTACATCGATAATGTCAGTAGCTACAGCTTCAACGATACATCTAACAACTCCCTCAGAGTTTGCTATTAAAACAGTGTCGTTAACTCGAATAGGAAGTTTTCCAGAAGTAACTGCTAATCCATCGATATCTTTTTCTAATTGAATTTGTCCACCAGATGCTGTACCACCAGCGTTTGATTCTACGTGACCTTTAAATGAAAGGTGTAATCTACCTTGTTCTGACCAAACAACTTGATCAGCTGTCATAGCTTCTTCAGCACCAACTTGTGCTAAAAAACCTGAAATTGTACGAGGTCCAAAAACCTCAGCTTCTTTTTCCATTAAATCTGGAACGTATTGCTGTGCCCAACCTTCGTTTGCTGTGCCAGCTAAGTCTAAGTAGTTTGTAGATAATGTTTGCTTCAATGGAGCAGCAACACTATTTAACAAACCACCAGGATTTGAAATTGCCATAATTTTGTAATTTTAAATTGTTATTTATTGTTTTTAATTTTAAACTTAAAATCAGAAGAATTATCACCTAATACTTTTACTTTCAAACCTCCAGCTTCAATTGTCCCGTGAGCTTGTCTTGGGTTCATATCAACATTTTTGGCTTTAGCAACACTATCTTTCATAGCATCAGCTTTTCCTTGTTCGTAAAAGTGTTTTGCAACAGCATCCGCATTCATTGCTGTATATAGAGATTTATGATAACCCTTAGCGTCTGTTAAAGCAGAATTTTTATCCAAAAACTTTTTGGTAAAATTGCTTATATCGCTCTGAGCGTTTTTAACCTCTTCAGCATTGTTTACATTAAACCTGTATTTTTTATCACCGACGTTATATTCAAAACCTTTGAACTTATCGTTGAAAACATTATTTGTTTTCTGTGTAAAAATGTCAGAGTTTGTTTTAACTGTTTTTTGAGTTGCTTCTGACTCTTTGTTATATCTATTAAAGAAATCTACAGCTTTTTGCTGCTCTGGAGTTAATTTACTTCCAGCTTTGATTTCATTATAGTATTTGGACTTTTGCCCGTCCAGATGGGCTCTAGCGTTGGCAACTTGCTCTTTTAACGCTAATTTTTTTCTTCGTATATCTCTATCTTCGTCTACATCTTCGTCGTAAGAGAACGAATCTTCCATAAGGAAGTTAATTTCTTCGTTATTTAAATGAGGTTTTGTTTGCTTGTAGTATTCATATAATAGATTTTGATCATCTAGTTTTGAATAGTCTTGATTAAGCTTAACATAGTCATTTAAGTCTCCTCCAGTTTCTTCCATAAAGTTCATTAACTTTTGGATATTTTCTGGTAATGGTTGACCAGTAGCCTCTGCTTCAGCAACAACTTCTTCTATTTTTTCTTCTGTTGCCGCGACTTCTTCTTCAGTAGAATCTTCAGTAATTTCTTCTAATACTGGAGATTCTTGTGTTTCTGCTTCCGGTTGTACTTCTTCTTGTTTTTCTGTGGACTCGGCATTTTCAGACTCTGCAACCACTCCGCTGTCGTCAGCGTTATCTTCTTTAGTTTCATTTTCTTCTGGTATTATTGGTTTATCTAAGTTTACTTTTGTAATGTTATCATCTTGTTGGGTTTCTTTAACTTCAACTTTCGTAACATTTTCTTGTGTAGTCTCTTCAACTACGTTTTCATTTTTTTCTTCCATAATATAATATAATAATAATTAATAAATTCTAACTAGGATCAAACGCTCCTAAATCAAATCCCCCACCTAAAGTATCATTACCTGCGGACTCAAAGTTTTTAGGTGGTTTTCCACTATTTCTTTGGTCAATCATTTCTGATTGTTGTGTAGCTTGTATCTTTGTTCTTTCGTCTTTACGATCTTCTTTTTGTTTTTCTCTATCTCTAATTCCTCCAACCTCTATGTTTTTGAGCTGCATGTTATATTGAAACTCTAGTTGCATTAACTGCTTTTTCATTTCTACTTCTTGTTGCATTTTTTGAGCTTCCATTTGAGCTTCCATTTGCATGAGTTCAGCTTTACCAGCGTTTAACGCTTGGTTTTTTTGAACTTCAGCTTGAGCTGCGGCCTGAGCCGCTTGAGTGTTAGATTGAGTTTGCGCCTGGATATTTTCCATTTGTAACTGTCTATCTTTTTGTTGCTTTTTTTGCCTACGTATTTTAAGCAATGAATTTGCTAGTTTGATATTACGTATTTCTCTAAGATCAATAGCGTCTTCAAGCTCTATGCTTTGTTGCTGCAACGCCATTTGAATATTATTTTCAAGTATTGCTTTTTCTTCTTCGTCTGGTTGTAATTCTATAAATATACCAAAATCATATAAATGTAACTCTGACATTTCTTCTAAAGTTGCTACATTATGAGATCCAATAGCTTGAACAAAAGCGTCTGCAGTAGGAGAATACTCTAATACATCAGATATTCTAAGCGATAAACATTCTGCTATTTCGGCGGTTAAAAATAATCCAGACTGTAATATGTGTCTTGTTGCAGTGTTAGAGTTTGCAGCTGCTAATTTCTGAACACCAACTAAAGCGTTTTTATCTGGCATGCTACCGTCTCTAGCTTCATTAAGCCCAGTTACATCTCTTATCATTTGCATATAGTAATTATAATTACCTATAAGCGCTTGCATTTTATTTCCACCACTACCACTCGTAATTTCTTGTATAGGTACTTTACCAGGATTTAGATCACCTTCAGAAGTGAAACTTCGTCCTATAACACTACCAGTTTGAAAAAACATATTTAAGGCTTCTTGTGGATTATAATTTGTTCCGTTACCTAAATCAACTTCAGCTAAGCCATCAGCGTCTAAATAAACACCATCTGGAACCATTCTTGATAATACTTGTTGTAATTTCAAGTGTGTCAATTGAATCATATCAGCAAAACCAGTAACACGCTTTACTAATGAATCAATTTTACCATTATACATTCTAGGCGCAACAATAGCGTAATTCATTTTAACTTTAGTGTAATCACTTTTTGGACGCATCATATTTTTTGCCATCTCCCATTTAAGTAATTTATCAGTACCAAGAATCATAGCGCCATCATATAAGCACTCTATAGATCGTTGTAGTTTTGAATAATCACCTTCTTTGTTTCCTGGTGGATTAAATGAATCATCTCTAGGTATAACTTTATCAGCACCAGTCCCGGTTTCTTTTACTTTATACACTTCGTTCATATAAGTTTTATAATTAAAATATAAAACTTGAATAGTGTTATTATCTTCTTTGTCGTAGTTGTGTCTTGAATTATAATTAGATCTATTATAAGATTTATTTTTCATTATATCTTCAAGATCACTTTCTGATAAATGTGGAAATTGCTTTGCCAATTCGTTTACCGGTATGGTTTTTACTTCACCAACATAATATATATCTTCAAAATATGGAGAATCAGTATATGAATAAACTAAATTAGCAGGATCAACGTAATCTATAACAACACCTTCAGATGTGTTAAACGATGTTTTAACAGCACCAATACCAAGGACTGTTAAGTCGTAATAAAATCTTTTCTTTATTAATTCATAATTATTGCCTTCAAACAAAACACTTAAAGCTTGCTCTTCAGCTAGCTCAACGTTTTGCTTGTAAGCAAGCTGCATATGAATACCAAGCTCCTCTTCAGTTTGAGGTAGTGTTTCTATTTCACTTTCACGCATATCAATACCAAATCTTTGTTGGGCCTCTGCGTCGTGTTGTTGCATTCTCATGTCCACTAACACGCGATCCATATATTCAGTTCGTTTTTCAACACCATTTGGCGATTGAGAAAAAGCTTTTATATCATATGTTCTTTCTGCGATACCATTAACAACTATATCTACAAATTTAGAAATAATAGGAACAGGTGTCCAGTCTAAATTTAAATAGGACAAATCGCCATTAATTGACAACTCATCCTTATATTTCTGTATAGATTGTTCGCCTCTAGCGTATAATCTTAAATTATGAAAATTAGCATGATTAGACCTGTATCTATTCATGTTTCTATCATCATTAAACCACTCTTGTTCTATTGCCTTACCTACTTTTAAACCGTAATCATAACTTAGCTTTTCAGCATCGCTTACGGTTTGACTAGGAAAATAACTTTTAATGCCAGACTCTGCCATATTTATTATTTAATTATTTGTGAATTAGTTCCAGTATTACTATACTTGGAAACGTTTATATTTAGTTTAGGTTTTTCAACCTTTGCGTTGGGTCTATATAAATGCCTGTTGTTTGCCATAACAGCTAAACCAGAACTTATAGACGCATCAAACTTTGTTCTTTTATTTATATCGAATTTACTCCAATCATTTAACAAAGCATTAAAGTAAAGATCTCCAAATGTTCCATCTTGCTTCATGCCAACATGATCTTGAATATACATTTCAATTGCCGCGGCATGAGCTTGTTTTATATCTTCACTAGAGTTTGGTATTCCACCTACTTCTTTTTCTGCTACAGATAATTTGTTCCAAACTTTATCAGGTCGATTCATACTAAACCCTCTATACCCTCTTCTTCTTAAATAGTACAATAACCTAGGTTTATTGTTCTCTGCAAGTATTGGCATACCATAAAATACTAATGCCATTAGAACGTCTTCAAAGAATATTTCAGCTGTAGGTGGTCTTGATAAGTATTCTAAAAAAAAGCTATTCGCAGGAGCGTCCTCCATACTAAACCTGGTTAAGCCGTGTAATGCTCCTTTAGATCCTTCCCCATCTACAGTCCCTGATATATCATAAGAGTCACAACCAAATGCTCCCATGTGTTCATTACCAGGGTATTTTATACCGTTTTTAAGTACCACTCTATTCTGTAATTGCTGAGGTGGAACCCAGCTAACTTTAAATCTACCTTTTGGATCTGGGTAGAATATTACTTGTGAATCTTTTATTCCGT
>Ga0208666_1000325_pt1 | contig 23865 bp, 37 predicted proteins | sample 5B_taG_FD_184078 | JGI IMG/M metagenome (GOLD analysis project Ga0208666, IMG submission 184078) | Marine viral communities from the Subarctic Pacific Ocean - 5B_ETSP_OMZ_AT15132_CsCl metaG (SPAdes) (version 2) | ecosystem: Environmental > Aquatic > Marine > Oceanic | place: Pacific Ocean...
ATGTTCCTACAACATTTCCAATAAAAGTTAATGGTAGTGAAAAATTAAAAATAGATTCGTCTGGAAGAATAGGACAGTATGCACCTAATTTTAGTGCTTTTAACGCAAATGCTGATGATTTTATTATTAACGGTTCAGGTAATACAGGAATAACTATTAACTCTGGGGCAGCTTTGTCTACAAGTGAGGGTAATTTAGTTTTTGCTGAAGGAAATGGTAGTGGTGGTAGTTCTGATGCTTATAGAGGTGCTATTAAATATAAGCATGGCGATGATTATATGGCTTTCTATACAGATGTTTCAGAACGTATGCGTATAGATTCGTCTGGTCGTATGCTAGTAAATACTACTTCTAACTTTATTGGCGATTCAAAGTTTGAAGTAGAAAATGGTGGAGGTAATGTTGGAGGTTTTTATCATAATGGTTCAGGTAATAACTATCCATTAATTATTAGAAATAATAGATGTGATGCAGGAACTACAGGTACACTAATTCATTTTGTCAAAATTGGAGGTAGTGAAATTGGGAGTATTAGGGCTAATGGTTCTTCAACAAGTTACCTTACATCTTCTGATTATAGATTAAAAGAAAATGTAACTGCTATATCTGATGGGATTACAAGATTAAAAACTCTTAAACCATCGAGGTTTAATTTTAAAGCTGATAAAGATACAACAGTTGACGGATTTTTAGCACATGAAGTTACAGCAGTACCAGAAGCAACTACAGGAACAAAAGATGAAGTAGCAACTGAGGACAGTACAAACTTTAAAAAAGGAGATCCAATTTATCAAACTATAGATCAAAGTAAACTTGTACCTTTACTTACTGCTGCATTACAGGAGGCTATTGCTAAAATTGAAGTATTGGAAACAAAAGTCGCTGCATTGGAGGCTGGATAAATGACAGCAAAGATTAAACTAAACGCAGCATCAGGAGGTGGGTCTTTCAGCTTACAAGCACCCTCTTCTTCTGCTAATAACAGAGTTTTTACCTTACCAGACGTTGCAGACGCAACAATGGCAACTGTAAATGGAATTAAAGAATTTGACCAATGGGTTTTAACTGCTGATATCACATCAGATGGAGACGTTACAAGTAATCTATCAAGAAATACTAGAACAGGTGCACCAAGTCAAATAGGAACTGGTATGTCGCAAAGTAGCGGTATTTTTACCTTTCCAACTACAGGTAAATATTTAGTAATGGTTTCTGTTGAATTTTCTTTAAATGGTTCTGACAATGTTAATTTCCGTACTAATGTAACAACCAATAATAGTTCATACACTATTCAAGGGAGAGCAATAGATGGGAACAATGGCTCTGGTGCAAGGTCAGGTAATGCGACTTCTTTTTCATTTATAGATGTCACAGATACAAGTCAGGTTAAAGTTAAATTTGACGTAGCTTCAATAGCTTCTGGAAGTAGCGTTAAAGGAGATACAAATGATATCCCTACATCATTTCTTTTTGTTCGTTTAGGAGACACCTAATTATGTCAGAGATCAAGGTAAATTCGATAAAAGGGGTAGGAGCTAGTGCTGCTGCTATTACTGTCAACAATACTGATGGAACGTGTACTGCCAATATTACTAATAAACCTAATCGTAATTTAATAATTAACGGAGCTATGCAAGTGGCTCAACGTGGTACGTCAGCAACGGGTCTTACATCGGGTGGGTATCAAGTTTTAGATAGATGGAATTTAGCTCAAAATCAAGGAACTGTTTCATTAACACAAAGTACAGATGCTCCAGATGGTTTTGGTTTTTCTTATAAAGTTGATGTTACAACTGCTGCTTCTTCTTTAAATGCTAATGCTTATTTTTATCCTAGAACACTATTAGAAGGACAAGATCTGCAAGCTTTTGCAAAAGGTACATCAAGTGCAAAAGAATTTACTATAAGTTTTTATGCTAAATCAACTAAGACAGGACAATATACTGTTCAACTTTATGATATGGATAATAATAGAGGATGCAGTAAAAGTTATACAATATCTAATACTAACTGGAACAAATATACATTAACTTTTCCAGCAGATACAACTGGTACTTTTGATAATGATAATGTTGCAAGTTTATTTATTCAATTTATATTAGCTGTTGGGTCTGATCGTTCTTCTGGAACTTTACAAACAACTTGGGCTACAAATGTTAACGCTAATCAAGCTGCTGGTAATGTTAATTTTTTAGATAATACTGCAAATGATTTTTATTTTACAGGAGTTCAATTAGAAGTAGGCAGCGTGGCAACAGATTTTGAGCATAGGTCATTCGGTCAGGAGCTTGCTTTATGTCAAAGGTATTACCATAAAATGACAGGCTCACAAAATAAACTTATTTTATTCAATGATTACAATAATGCTACAAATAACTTTTGGGCAAATGTTTATTTACCAACAACAATGAGAGCAGCACCTACATTAACAGCAACAGGTATATCTGGTGGCGATAGTCTTGATTCTAGTAGTACATCAATACACTTAATGAGCCTACAAACTAGCGATGGTGCAAAATACATAGGTAACGGCACAGTTATCGAAGCCAACGCAGAACTTTAAACTTATGACATATCCAACAAATCCTATTTACAAGTTCACTAAAAATTCTCTTACAAATGAGATAGAAGCAGTAAAAATAACTGTTAATGGTATTGAATCATTTATTCCTTTAGATGAAGCAAACACCGACTACCAAGAGTACCTTGAATGGGTAGCAGAGGGAAATACAGCCGAAGCTGCTGATTAATTAACCTTTTCCTGCATTTGTCTTGTCATTATCCCCATAGTGACGTAGAGAGGGGATAGACCTATAATTAGCAGTAATGTAGCGAATGTCATAACTGACATAGCTCTAATAATTGCAAATTTTATCATGTTTCAAAAAATTGCTAATGTTTTGAGTATTGTCTCATTCATAATGGTAACTTCTGTTATTGGTGGAGGATACTTTGGATATAAATATGTAACATCAGAACAGGTAAAGGCAAAATTAATGAATCAAATACTTGGCGAGGTAAAAGGGCTGTTACCTAATGTATTAGATAAAGGTTTACCAAAAACAACTGGCATATCTATACCAACACAACCAAAAAATTAATTGGAAATACCAGAGATAAGTATTCCAGAAATACATATTCCTGAGGTTCATATACCTTATACTTTTTTACCTAACTATGAACATTCAAATGTAGAAGTTATAGGTTGTAATTATTATCATCGAGACACAAAAAATACAGGCAATAGAAATCTATTATTAGATGATCCAAACGGAGTAAGTAGTAACTGTCCGTACCCAAGTTTTTACCCATTGAACTATGTACCAGATCAATTAATTATTGTTGAAGAGGCTGCACCAATAAATAAAGAACCTGATAAATTACCAGAAGGAAAACAACCACAAACACAGATTCCAAAAGAAGAAAAAAAAGAAGATGACTATAAACCTTGTCCACCTAAAAATGCAGTATTTAGGCAGGGCGATTTTAAAAATGAACTTAGGCTTGAGAGACTGTTAAAATATGAACGTGATATTGATGGTTCATGTAATGCGGTCTGGGAAAAAGTACCTTTCATCGACCAATATATACCTAGTGCTTCCGTGGTTGTCTCTACTGCTCTTATTGCATCTGTGGCTGCGACTACTCCTATTATTTTAAATTTAGTAAAACCAATCGTTAAAAATTTAATTAAAAAATTATCAAAAAAGAAAAAAAATTCTAATTAGTCTCTATTTTGTGTGTATGTGGTATAACTTGATTTGGTGGTACTGTTACTTTTATCCCTTCACAAATCTGTGCGTATTTGCCTACGAAGGTCACTCCTAGGTTTGCTTGCTCTCCGCAGACCTTCAAACGAAACATTGCAAGCTCAAGCATCTGTTTCTGGTATAACAATTCTTGATTCTTTATATTTACCTCTGTAGCTTTCAAACATAAATCAGGAGCTTTACCTAAAGGAATAGTGATCTGTGCTGAAATTCCATAATTTAAGTTGTAATTATCTTTCTCGAACCTTGGAGTTTCTTGAACGTATTTAATTTGGCCTGTATCTTCATCGTAAATGTTTTGTTTAGTGACTGTTTCTATTGGTCTATTAAATGACCAAGCATCTGTCACATAAGGAGTAATCGTGAGACTTGGTGAACTACAAACAATTCCCTGTGACATACGAAACTGAGGTGTAGATTGAGGTGCAATCATTGTCGCATTATTGTTTACTGTACCCTGTGCATTTGAGCTAGGACTTGCAACAGTTGTATTAGCAAAAACCCTTACAGGGCAAAGGATTACAAGAATTACTGACCAAAGGTAGTTTCTACTGTGGTTGTTGTTGTGGTATTTATAACTCGATCTATTTTTGTTATAGTGTCGATTCCGTTTCCAATAACTGTTTCCATTAAAGAAAATGGTTGACCAGAATTTACTATTTTCCATCTAGGCACTCCCTCAAGCGTTGGGCTTGTATAAGAAAAATTAATTCCGTTAACTGTTTGTGTAGCCTCTGCTGTAGGAATTGAATTGATATAGCCATTAACATCTGCACTTTCTATATTTGTACCTGAGACACTTAAAGAATATCCTGTCCGATATTGATAACTGGTTATGCTCTCGGTTATTACACTTTGAGAAGTGCTGTTTGTTGAAGAACTTCCTGTACGAAATGTTGGTACTACTGGGTTTGCAAGGATTTTGACAGGAAATAATATTATTAATAGCAGCCAAAACCTAGTCAATTTGGATTGTTACTGTAGTTGACCCCACGCAGCTTGAACCTGATCCAAATGCACCACTACAAGTATGGACTCCTGATGATAGAGAAGTCATAGCACCTGATCCAAGAGTACCTCCACTACCTACAGTTGTTTGTCCTGATAAATGAGGTAATGTTGCTATGCCTGATGATGGAGTGATTGCAGAAGGTGTTGCATCGCCTATGTTTATAGCTTCTGTTAAAGAAAATGCAGATCCGCTAGTGGTTACACTTTTATCAGTCTGTATTAAAGCAGGTACACCATCAGTTAAACTGCCTAAATTTAATCCACCAATTTGACCAGCAGTAGTACTGCCACCAGAAGTAACAGAGGGGGTAATATTGTTACCTGATATTGAATAAGTCGTGCCTAATTTATTAGTCACAGAGTATGGCATATCAACAGTAATTTGTGCAGATGTCGTGAATTTTTGAGTTATATCAGCGTAGGCTGGTGCTGATAACAAAAATAGAAATGGAAGAAGTTTTTTCATGTGTCTAATTTTCCGTTGTTCTTTACGTTTTTTCCAGTAATCGGATCGACTCTGATTACATCAGGTTTACTTGTAATTAATTCTATCGGTTGCCTTATTACTATAGTTTGTACACCACCATTGGTGTTACCAATATTACCGTTCTCTCCTTCTTTCTTTTTCTTTTTTGCACCTGTAGCAGCACCAACAGAAACACCCCAACCAGCAAGAATATTTCCTAATAAACCTGCGGCAAAAGTGCTGTCTACTCTAGGCTGGTCTGGAATATCAAGACCAAATAATCTATTAGGTAGCTTTATATATCCAAGAGACAGAACTATTAAACACCAAGCAAGGATAGCTCCTTGTGCAGTAGTGCTTACTAAGAACATTATCTTTTCTTGATAGTCAGGTTTATCATCATCTAATTGCTTTTTATTTTCGATTGTCTTATCTGCCATAACTTGTTTTATTAGTCATACTAGACATAATTACTAATTTAAGCAAATGCCAGAGGTTTATGGTGCATTAATAGGGGCAGCAGCCACCGCTTTTGTTATGGTGTTATCCAACATGAGTAACCGCAGAGAAAAAACAATAATAGATATATATACCAGACTCAACAAGCTATCACAGGCGGTTAGTAGGCTGGAAGGCAAGATTCAATAGCGTATGCTATGTTTGAAAAAAAACTAATTATGTACAAAATACTAAAGCCTATTTTATTACGATTCCTTTCTACGACAGGATGTAAACGATTAATCTTAGATTTATTGCGGTCAATATGTAAGCAGACCTCCAATACATTGGACGACAGAGCAGTTGATTTACTAGAACAAAAATTATTTCCTAAAATGAACTAATGACCCATAAAGAATTTTTTGATATTCTTATTGGTAATCCTCCTCCCGAAGTAGAGCTTGAAATAGAAATAAAATGCAGAGAGGTTAAAGAATTACCTGATCCTGTAATTAAAGATTATTGTTGTGATCTTGTAAAACAAATAAGACTACAAGATATGTTACTTGTCGCAGCTTTAGTTCGGATCTCTGATACTGAAAGTAAATTACACAAGATTGAATCTCAATTAAAACGCTATAAAAACCAAAAGAAATTAGGTTTTATAGGTAAACTTAAGTATGTTTTATTTGGCAATAGACCTAAAAAGTGATTATATTAATTTAAAACGTAGTTCTCATGGATAAGAATTTTAAAATCCTAGAAAAGTTACACCTACTTCTAGCTAAAGAACTGACAGATAAAATCACAAGTGGCGAAGCAAAGGCTGGTGATCTAAACGTAGCGAGACAATTTCTAAAAGATAATGGTGTTGAGTGCTTACCTGTAGAGAAAAACCCTATGCAAGAACTAATGGAGAACTTACCAGACCTAGATGCTGTACCTGTAGCTGATTTATAATTGCAACCTTTACCTAAAAAATTACAAGACTTTAGATATTTCTTAATTGTTACTTGGAGACATCTAAACCTACCAGACCCTACTCCTGTTCAGTTAGATATAGCTGAGTATCTACAATATGGTGCTAGACGTAAGATCATTCAAGGATTTCGTGGTGTAGGTAAGAGTTGGATTACTTCTACTTACGTTGTGTGGCGACTTCGTATGAACCCACAACTAAAATTCTTAGTGGTATCTGCCAGTAAAGACAGAGCCGATAACTTTACGACCTTTACCATGCGTCTTATAAACGAGATGCCTATACTTGCTGGATTGATCCCTAGTGACGACCAGAGAAACAGTAAAGTAAGTTTTGATGTAAGACCAGCACAAGCTGACCATGCCCCCTCATGCTCTTCTAGAGGGGTCTTAGGGCAGATGTCAGGAGCTAGGGCAGACGAAGTAATTGCAGATGACGTAGAAGTTCCTAATAATTCTTTCACTCAACCCATGAGAGACAAACTTAGTGAAGCTGTAAAAGAATTTGAAGCGATCTTAAAACCTAATGGAAAGATTACCTTCCTAGGTACACCACAGGTAGAAAATTCTGTGTACCTAACACTAGAAGAAAGAGGATATGAAACACGAATATGGACTGCACGTTACCCACAGCTAAAAAACAACTACGGAGATAGACTTGCACCTATTATTCTTAGAAAACTTACAGAAGGACTTGTAAAGCCTAAAGACCCTGTAGATCCTATAAGGTTCTCTGCTGAAGATCTTATGGAAAGAGAAGCTTCCTATGGTCGTAGTGGCTTTAACCTGCAATTCCAGCTTGATACGACCCTATCTGACCAAGATCGTTACCCATTAAAAATAAATGACCTTGTGATAATGCCAATAAACAAAGAATTTGCTCCCGAAAAAGTAATATGGTCTAACTCTCCCGAATATGTAATCACGGATCTGCAATGTGTAGGCTTCAATGGCGACAGGTTCTATCGACCTGCCCAACAATTTGGAGACTTCATAGAATATACAGGCTCCGTTATGTTCGTTGACCCTTCTGGTAAAGGTAAAGACCAGACCGCTATAAGCTGTGTAAAGATGCTTAATGGTAATTTATACGTCACAGAGTGTTTAGGACTCTCTGGGGGCTATTCTGACGCTGTTCTAGAGAAGATTAGTAAGATTGCTAGAGATAATCAAATCAATACTATCCTCGTAGAACAAAACTTCGGTGGCGGTATGTTCGCTGAACTTCTAAAACCTTTCCTTATGCGGTTCCACCCATGCCAATTAGAAGACGTAAGGAACAATAAGACCAAAGAACTACGCATAATCGACACCTTAGAACCTGTAATGAACTCTCATAGACTAATAATTGACCAGAAAGTTATAGAAAAAGACTTTCGTTCTAACCCACAAGAAACACCAGAAAGAAGATTAAAACTTCAACTTGTCTATCAACTATCCCGACTATCAAGACATAAAGGTTCCCTAGTACATGATGACCTCGTTGACTCCCTAGCAGGTGCAGTTGCCTACTGGACTGACTACATGGCTCAGAATGAAGACCTAAACATATCTAAAAGAAAAGATGAACTACTATCCATTCACACAGATAACTGGAACTCCCTTATGAACAACACAATATCTCAATCCGCTATGGGGATGTCCATTACTCAGATAAGAAATTCTAATGTATCTACTGATGGATTCATAAGTGACGCTTATTAGGTTGCACTATAGGAGAGGGGAGCTAAAAAGAACACACTAAGATAACACTAAGACCAAGGAAGACCAAGGAAGATTGCTGACTACCTGAAAAAAAATTAGTTCCAAAAATTTCAGGGGGTTATACGTATATAAAGAATAAAATTTTACCCGTACCCTGTCCAAAAAATAAATAAATCAAGACTATATAGACCAAAAACATTGATATAACTAGCGTTTCATAATATATATAATATTATTTGGGTAGATTCTGGCTTAATTTTTTTATTATTAGGGTATATCTTTTCATATTATCGATACGGTAGGTATTGTTACTAAATATAAACATAAATATACTTAGTGATACTAAGGGATCAGAGAGAAAGAGTAAATCAATCTAACCAAAACAGTAATATATATATTAATATTATTATTAAGCGGCTCAACCTGCCGCACTAATCACAGAACCACAATGACACTTTCAGCAACTAGACAATCTAAGAAACAACAGTATGACCCAAACAAAGGGTATGAAGAACTAGCTCAGTCTTTAATAGAACTAATGGAGAAAGGTGTTAATCCTTTCCGTAGGTCTTGGACTAAGGAAGCTCAACATACTAACTTTGTAACTGGGGAGCAGTACCAAAACGGAAACTTAATATGCTTAGAGATTGCCAGACTAACAAGGGGCTATAAGTCACCTTATTGGATGGGATTCGGACAAGCTAAGAAATTCGGATTAAAGATGATTAAAGGATCTAAGGGTTCTATTATCTTGAGACCTGTAGCAATCAAGAAAGAATTACTAGACAATTCTGGTAAGCCTGTAAAAGATGCTCTAGGCAATCCCGAATTTACAGCGTTTACTTTATTTACACCTTGTAGAGTTTTTAATCTTGACTGTTTTGAAAAGACAGGAAAGGTAGAAAACAGACTTCAAGAACTTAATAAGGATGTTGCAGTTATGCAGAATCCTATAAGTGCTAATGAAGATAAAGCAATTAAGCAATTAAGGCAGTATATGAAAACTCACAATATTGATTTTTCAGAGACAGGTAATGAAGCTTATTATTCTCCTACTTTTGACTCAATAACTGTACCTAACAGAGAAAGATTTAATTCTAACTCTTTACATTGTTCAGTTGTTGCTCATGAGTCTGTCCATTCATCAGGGGCAGATAAAAAAGGTAGGCTTTCTAGAGTTGGTATTACTAGCAAGAAAGCAACCTTTGGAAGTGAGCTATACGCAACTGAAGAATTAATTGCAGAATTAGGAGCCTTTCTAATTTGTAATGAATTAGAGATAGATTCTAATAATGATGTTCACGCTTCATATTTAGACGGATGGATTAAGAGATTAAGGAAAGAACCTAAGCACCTTCTAACTGTTATAGGTCATGCTGTAAAAGCTAAGAATCTAATACTAGGTTCTTAGTTCTTGGATTTACTGAATCTTTCTCAGAGGGCTTTCTAGCCCTCTCTGAAAGGCTCATAACCTTTCTAATAAACTTACCTTTTGAGGAACCACAATGCCAATTTCAGCACACTACAAGTCAAGACCTGATGAAGAACTAAGAAGTAAATTCTTTGAAGATTACTCACACTTTGCAAGCAATGGAATGAGTACTCACTTAAACCTTAAAGAATTAATTATTAAATCTTTAAATCATACCTTGACTTGTAATACAGAAGGCAATGACCTTGCCTTTGAAGTTGCTAAGAAAACAGTTAATAAAGTTTCTTGTAACCTTAATGATTACATGTTTATGTATGTTACTGATGAATTTAAACTAGCTTTTAAACATCATCTCAATAAAGAATATGTATTCATAGATTACGTTTAAAGAATCTTTCTAACACTTAAGCCGATCTCTAATAAACTTAGGGGTTGGCTTTTTTTATTTCTTAAACTATACTAGATGTAGTTATGTTTACCATAACTAAATAAACTAACCTAACTGGAGAACCACAATGGAACTAAACAAGATTAAAAAATTCACTTCAAAAGTTGACGGTAGCGAATTTGATTATTGTATTAATCAAAGTACTAGCAGCCATTACATGATCCTTAGTTATAGGGTAGAAGGTACTAGCAACTGGCAAGACTTCATACCTAACGACAAAAGAGCCTACACTAAAGAACAGTATCAAGAAATGCTAGACCTATTAGAGGGCAAGCTAGAGGGTACTTTAGAGGGTGAATTTATAGCAGGCTTTCACGATTAAATAAATTATTATGAATTATTTTGTATTTGATAGAGGTCTTTATTCTTGTGAACCTACAACTTTTCAAATCTTTGATAAAGATTATGAGTTAAAACATAACTTTCCTAATGCTGCAATGGTTTATTCAACTATGGATGAAGCATTAGAAGAAATGAAAAGGTTAAATCATAAAGAACTTAGTTAAATCTTAGTCAACCTAATAAACTTACCTTTTGGTTTTTTATGGGTTGACTTTTTTTATGTCTTAAACCATACTGTATTTAGTTATGTTTATTCATAGCTATTTAAATCAACCTCAAATCGAACCACAATTATTATGGGATTAATCGTTTCAGTCTATAAAGATATAGATGGTACAGACTGTACCAACAATGGAGTATCTTCAAGAGATATAGATGGTCTTTGTATTACAAACATTGACGCACCTTTTGAACCTTGTGATAGATACCCTGCTGCTGAATTAGTAAAGCAGACTTTTTCCTTTGGGTCTTCAGTAAAGGTTATACCAACTGAAGTTAAACATAAGTCAACCATGATGGGCGGCAATTATGCTGCTTGTTGTGATAGTAGATTTAGTAAAGCTATTAAATCATTACTAGGCCATGACTTTTATGGTGCTGTAGCTATCCATGACAGAGTAGAGGGATGATTAAAAGAAAGACCTCTCAAACGTATTGGGAATTAGAGTCTATCTATTACCGAGCCTGTAGGATTACAGGCTCACTACCTGATACTGAAGCCTATAAAGATCTTGATTACAAGCAAGCAATCATCATACTTAAAAGGTTAATTGTAAAAACTATTTCATCTATCTAAATGAATTTTATGGAAGAGATCAACAAAGAAACTCAAGCCATGTTGAAACAAATTACAACTAGAAAGCTAGAGAAAAAACTTAATGCTGAAAAGCGGATAGCAGAATTAAAAACACTTATCAAACTATGGGAGGAAGACTTATGAATCAATCAAAATTATACGAGTGGTTACTCGATAACGATTGCCCTTTTGAATGGGAAACAGTTGACAGTAAAATGACTGCAACATCTTGTACTCTTGTATTTACCGATCAGGAGGATAACGATTGAAGTGTACTAAATGCGGAAGCCTAGAGAATCAAGTAAACAATACTAGAACTAGGCTATCTACTAGAGGTCACAACATAGACAGCAAAGCAAGTTCTATTCCTTTTACTTGGAGGAGTAGGACTTGCTTATCTTGTGGCCATAAATATTCAACCTATGAATTAAGAACTGTTGACTATGCAACAGATGGATTTCTAAAAATGTTAGATGATCTTATTCATAACTAATAAACTTACCTATTGGAGAACCACTAATGAAAACTAAAGTACCGACCTTATCGGAAGCTGCAAGGCTTGTGTATAAGAGAACCTACAACGGAACAGACTCAGCACAAAACTTTTTGATAGCTATGAAACATAACATCAAAGCTATTGGAGATCTGCCTGTAAATAAAATAACTACACCTGTAGTTAATAAGATGATGGATTATTTAAGAGATGAACTGAAGAATAGTAAAGCGGTAATCAATACTAAACGAGGGTATCTAAAAGTAGTACTTGATAGCATGATTGATGATGGACATATCAAAGAGATCCGACTACCTAAAAGACATAGGGTAAAGAAACAAAAGGTAGAATATTTAACTGTTGATATGGAGAGGGAACTTATTAGCTGGCTTAATTGTATGCAAAGAAATAGAGAAGCTAAAGATATTGTTGAATGTCTAATAGACTTAGGGTGTAGGGTTAATGAGTTACTTGGATTAGAAAAAAGATTTATTGATTGGGATAACAACCAGATAAATTTCAATGAAAGAAAGAATGATAAAGCTGTAGCTGTACCTATGACTAACAGAGTGCAATCAATACTCAGGAGTTACTACAGGGAAAGCAAAGACTGTGATACTTTATTTAGCTTGGACTATACAGAACTAAATACTATATGGCAGAAGGCTAGAAAAGATTTAGGTTATGAAAAGAAAAAGTTTTATACCTTGCACCTATGCCGACATACTTGTGCTTCAAGATTAGTACAACGAGGAGTTCCCTTACTACTGGTAAAGGATTGGCTAGGGCATGAGGACATACAGACAACCATGATCTATGCTCACCTACAACCTAAAGCATTACATAGTGTGGTGGAGGTGTTGAACTGATGGAAGTAACAATAGAATTTATGGAAGCTGGTTTCTTTTTTAATAAAGATAGCGGTATGCACCCAGAGAAACCTTTAGTAAATGTTGTTTGGGTTAAAGATGACAAGACTTATGGTTCTATATCTACAATCGAAGGTCTTTTTTATCCTAATCTTTGCCCTGAGCTTGTAACTGTACCTGAGAATGTAAGGCTTGAGGTAATTAGAAAGTATGAAGATGAACTTAAGCCTTACTTACAATGACTGAACCAAGTAAGAAACAACTAGAGCTAGAGCAAAGTATCTGTAGTATCTCAGCCTATAACAAGATCAGTAAACAAAACAGAAACATTGAGAAGGGCAGGGAGTCAGAGAATTACTATGCTCGCAACATGATTGAAGCTGGTCTTGAACAACTGACTAAGGAACTAGAGAAACATATCTTTGAATCTTTATCTGGCAAGGTAGGAGTCAAGGCTATATCTGCCTTATTCCTATCTCAGTTCCCTGATCTAGATGTAGTATCTTTTATTGCTTTTAAAGTAATAATAGATAGCACTTCACAATCTAAAACCACGACATCAACTGCACTAAAGATAGGGCAAATGTTAGAGGATGAACTGAGGTTTACTAAGTTCGAGGAGGTAGATCCGAAACACTTTAAAAATATTATTAAACATACAAGTGATACAAGGCACGAAAGATATAAAAGAAATCTCATGGTCTATCACATGAACCAGAAGGGGCATGAGTTTGAGACTTGGACTAGAGCTAATAAACTTAGGGTTGGGCTAAAACTTATTGAGTTAACCATGACAAAGATAGGCATGGTCAAGATAATAAATAAAAGGATTAAGAATACTACAGTCTCACATATTATTTTTACTGAAGTCTTTATGGAGTACATAAGGAAAGGAAGATCTAATCGTATCGCTGCTTACCCACTACTACAACCATGCTTCGATATGCCTAGACCTTGGACTTCTATTAATGATGGTGGTTACTACACCGAGAGACTACAGACTAGAGCAATCAAGACGACTGATCGAGATTCGATAAAGAGATTACAAGAAGAAAACTTATCAACAAGTCTGAAAGCGTTAACTCTGGCGAGTCAAACTGCTTGGACTGTAAACAAATTTGTGCTTGAAATTCTTGTGTATTGTTGGGAAGAAAGAATAGAAGTAGGTTCATTGATTGATAGAGAACTAGCTGAACTGCCTACGAAACCACTTGATATAGATACCAATAAGGAAGCTCGAAAGGAATGGAGATACTTAGCTTCTCTTATACATGATATGAACGCACACAATAAAAGCAAACGCTATCAAATACTTTCAATGATAGATACCGCACAAAAATATTCTGATGAAAAGTTCTTTCATGTATATCAATTTGATTGGACAGGTAGGATGTACCCTGTTACTGCACACTTTCACCCACAAGGTAATGATGTAGCTAGAGGACTACATATATTTCATAAGGGTGCTGCTATCAATAACAAAAAACAACTGAACTGGTTAGCCATAGCTGGTGCTAATCATTGGGGTCTTAATAAAGAATCCTATGAAGATAGATTGGAGTGGGCTTACATTGCTGGTACTGATTTAGCTCTACAAATATATGATGATCCTATTGCTCATGTAGCTTTATGGGGTAAAGCAAAAGAACCTTGGCAGTTTCTTGGGTGGTGTAGAGAGTGGGCAGAGTTTCAAAGAGATGGGTGGGGTTATGTATCTCATCATTGCTGCTGCCTTGATGGTACTAACAATGGCTATCAACATATAGCAGGTCTTACAGGCAACCAACATCTAGCTAATAAAGTTAACTTGCAGAATGTAAATCAACCGCAAGATTTATATAAACAAATCCTTGATGTATTACTAGAAGAATTAGAGAAGGATGATAAACCAGAAGCTAAAGAGTGGCTTGCAATTAAAGATAAGTTAACTAGAAAATTTATAAAGAAACCTGTGCTTATGATTCCTTACAACTCAACAACATTCGGCATAGCTAATTACATAGAAAGATATTTTGTAAACGAAAACATTTCAATGGCAAAAAATTTTCGTAATAACTTTTACTTGGCACATTTGATTGAACATTCTGTAAAGTCTGTAACCCCTGAGAGTCCCTTGCTTTTGAAACACTTAGCTACTATTGCTCGCTGCTTTAATAAAGAGAACAAACCTATACGTTGGCATAGCCCATCAGGTTTTCTTATCGAACAAAACTATTATGTGAATCAAAGTAAAAGAGTTAAGAGTAAGATAAGTAACTCAACTATATATTTAAACCTAGCTGAAACAGATAAGACTAAGGTAGATAAAAGAAAACAACACCAAGGTTTTCCTAGTAATTATATACATAGTCTTGATGCTGCTCATTGCCATTTAAGTTTGGTTGCTGCCAGTAAGAAAGGACTAAATCAATTCTGTATTATCCACGATTGCTATGGGAGTCCAGCTAGTGAATTAGAATCTTTAATCCAATGTGTTAAGCAAAGTTTCTATGATATTTATAGTGATAATAATTTAGATAATCTATACCATCAGGCAGTACAACAACTGAGTGAGACAAAGGATTTACCCAAGGCACTACGCATGGGGGATTTTAATATTACTGATGTGTTAAATGCACCATATATATTTACTTAATAAAGAACTAAGGTACAATAAACGAACGTCTAATTTAGACGAACTAACCAGTTAATTACCAAGGTAAAAAATGGACAACATTAAATCGGAGAGTATTAAGTTAGTCACTCCAGTAGGAACTCGCTTTCGTTACTCTTATCTAGTAACACCTGATGAGTACATGGGTGAACAGAAGTGGAAGACTGAAGCATTGATACCAGTAGGTTCAATGATGAAAAACAAAGAAGGCAAGATGGTAGAAGCTACTGCTTATATCATTGGAGAACTAGAAGGATTACTAGAGATATGGAAGGGTCAACTGAAAGCTGCTTTTCCTGATAGATCTTTTAGTTTAACTAAGAGTTCAAAGACAGGACAACCATCTTTCCCTTGGTCATTCGAGGAGAGTGATTTAGTTATCAGACTAAAGAAAAATTATAAAGGCATGAAGGGTATCAATACACCTGTTGCTTTCTATAAGACTGAAGAACAAAGTGGTCAAGTAGTTCTTATGAATGAGGATGAAAGATTACAGATGGAGAAGATAAGTCCAGAGACAGAAGGACAAGTATCTTTCTTAGCTTCTGGATATAACGCAGGTGGTAATGGTGTAGGTATTAGATGTATGCCATTAAGTATTTGCTTTAGAAATATAGTTCCCTTTACAGGTGGAGGTGGAGCAAGTGACTTCGAGACAGCAGAACCAACGACCTACGAAGAGAAAGCGACTGCCACAGCAGCCGACTTCTAAATACAAAAGCAAGTTTGAAGCTGCTTTTGCCGACAGTTTACACAAAAAGAAAATAAAATTTACTTATGAAACTATCAGCATTGACTACACAATTAGCTACAGCTACAAGCCTGACTTTATCCTCAACAATTTTATTGTTGAAACGAAAGGATATTTTTCGACTGAAGACCGCAGAAAGCATCTTGTTATTAAGGAGACAAGACCCGAACTAGACATCAGGTTTTGTTTTCAAAATAGCAAGACACGATTAAGCAAAGCAAAGAGAAGCCTTACCTATGGTGCATGGTGCGATAGGCATGGGTTTCTCTACTGCGATAAAACAATTCCTTCTGAATGGTATGACTTACCCACAACCTGATAACCCTAAAGCAGGTGATACTTTTTTTGACCCAGTTAATAAAATGTGGAGAGTTTTCAATGGCATGACTTGGGTTGAAGTTAATTTACAAGAACACAAATGTAACTTAGATGAAGAGTCAATACAAGAATAAAAAGATTTGCCCTGAGTGTGGCAAAAAAAACTGTGCAGTCTTTGATGATGGGCATGAACATTGCTTCACTATGGATTGCGAATACACGTACTACCCCAACCAAGACAAAGAAAAGAAAGTGAGTAACATCATTCCATTAAAGAAAACAAATCCAAAACTATTAAAGGTAACACCTATACCTTTAGTTAAACGTGGAATCACCAAAGAGACTTGCGAACTATTTGGTTATGGACAGGCAGAATATAGAGGACAGCCTGTTCAAGTTGCTACTTATAAAGACCAACAAGGTAGAGATGTAGCACAACACGTACGATTTCAAGACAAGAAGTTTGTTTGGATAGGAGACATATCTAACGTACAACTATGGGGTCAACACTTATGGCGACAACATGGCAGCAATGGATCTGTATTCGTAAGCTGCTTTGAAGGTGAGATTGATTGCATGAGTGGATCTCAAATACAAGGCAACAAGTTTCCTTGTGTATCAATACCATCAGGGGTGCAGTCAGCAGCTAAGTATTTGGCAGCCAACTACAAATGGTTAGATACTTATTGTCGTATAGTTCTTTGCTTTGATAACGATGATGCAGGGAATAAAGCAGCAGAGAAGTGTATGGAAATTTTACCCAAAGGTAAGGTTGCAATAGCAAGACTAGATCGTAATGATGTTAACGATCATCTTGTACAAGGTGAAGGAGATTTAGTACAAGAAAGATTATGGAAAGCTAGACCAGTAAGACCTGATTGTTTGATCAATGCTGCTGATGCTTGGGATTTATTTACTAAAGAAACAAGTAAAGCTGTAACAGATTTTCCTTTTCCTAAACTAAATGATTTTACAAAAGGATTATTTCCTAGCCAATTATTTACAGTAGCTTCCGCAAGTGGGGCAGGTAAGTCCACAATCTGTAGAGAATTTTGCCATCACTTTTTGAAGAGAGGATTAAAGGTTGGTTATATAGGACTAGAAGAATCAGTACAAAGAACACTTCAAGGTTTGGTAGGCATTGACTTGAATGTTCCTTTACATCTAACTGAAGATGGTATAGATGAAGCGAGCTTAAAGACTGCCTTTGATAAACTTACTTCAAGTCGTAATTTGTTTTTATACAATCACTTCGGTAGTCTTGAACCTGATGTATTGCTTGAACAGATCAGATACTTAGCAACAGTTGATGGAGTGCAGGTAGTAATTCTTGACCACATCAGTATAGTTTTATCTGGTCTTGAGTTAGACAATGAACGCAAAGCAATAGATATTATAATGACCAAGCTAAGAAGTTTATGTGAAGCCACAGGTATAGCTCTTGTATTGGTCAGTCACTTACGCAGACCACAAGGACAATCACATGAGTCAGGCAGGGAGGTTGATACCTCAGACTTGAGGGGATCTCATTCACTACTTCAACTATCAGATGTCGTACTCTCGGCTTCTAGAAACCAGACAGGAAATGCTAGTGAGAGACAGCGATTACAGCTAAAGGTACTCAAGTCTAGACATACAGGGATGACAGGAGAAGTAGATAAATTATTATACGACCAAAAGACAGGTCGATTAATTGTATATGAAAATGATTTTGCTGAACTATGACTTTATTAATTGATGCTGATTGGCTAGTTTATTCTTCTTGTTGTGCTTGTGAAATAGATACAAGATGGAATGAATGGCAACATACTCTTCACTCTGATGAAAGAGATATAATGAACCTGATTGAAAGCAGGTTAGAAGTATATAAACAGATAGCAGAAGACAAGCATGATGTGGTTATGTGCTTTACTTCTTACCCTACATTTCGACATGAGATATTTCCTGAGTACAAAATGAATAGGATAGGTAAACGAAAACCATTAGCACTAAAAAGTATTATTAAAAAAATTAAGAATGAATATGAATCTGCTGCCTATCCAAACCTAGAAGGAGATGATGTTCTTGGATTGTTGGCTACCAATGGTCAGTATAAAAATCCAATCATAGTCTCAGTAGATAAAGACATGAAGACTATACCTTGTAAGTTAATACAAGAAGATGAGATCTTACATATAACAGAGAAGAAAGCAGATAGGCATTGGTTTGAGATGTCACTAGCTGGTGACTCTGGTGATGGTATCGCAGGTCTTAAAGGTATGGGTATGGTTACTGCTTCCAAGACACTAGCCAATACTCCAGATACTAGAGATGCACTTTGGTCTAAGGTACAGGAGACATATACAAAGAAAGGTTATAGTATTGCTGATGCTATTCTCAATGTAAGACTTACAAGAATACTAAGAGAAGGAGATTATAACTACAGCACAGGTGAAGTAAAACTTTGGCAGCCATAAAAAAATCTCTAGATAGAACCACTTACCTAGAGATTTTTTATTGCGTTGCAACAAGGTAACCACTCCTTGCTATCTACAGCGTAACATATAATATAGATATATCTTTTAAATCTTTGTGTCTTTACCAGTAATTACTGACGAACTTATTGAAGCTTTAGATCAAGTGTTTCCTAATAGACATCCAGACCTATCGCTATCTGACAGAGAAGTATGGTATCGTGCAGGTCAAAGATCTCTTGTTGATTATTTAATTGAACAACAAGCTAGACAAAAAGAAACCATGTTAACCAATAGAGTACTGGAGAGATAGTTATGTGTCTTGGAGGAGGTGTAGCTAGAATGACTCCACCAAAAAGTGAATATCAAAATAGACCTGTTACTGTAACTGGTTCACAGACAGGAGTTGATGACGCTAAAGATACAGTCAAAGCAACAGAAAGTTTAAAGATAAAGAGACAAAAAGAAGAAGGAACTTATGTAGATCCAAACCTTACAACTGTACAAAAACTTACAAGAAGTGGAGGTGGAAACAAAACTGCACAACAAAAAGCTAATATATCTGCAAATAGAAAAAAAGCACAAAGCATGGCAAAGGCTAGAATGAGAAGTAAATCACGAATGTCTGGCAGTAGGTCAGGAGGGAGACGTTAACTATGTGTTTAGGAAGACCAAGCCCACCACCATTACCAGATCCAGAACCAGTTGATTCTGCTATCGAGAAGACTGCAACCAAAGTTGCTATTGGTGACAATAGAACTATGGGGCAATCTAAGAAAAAGAAAACAGGAAATAAAGTTACAGGAGGTAAGATTGCTAGAGCAGTAGCACCAAGAAGATTAGGTACAAGGTCTTTACAAATACCTTTACTATCTAATTCTTCTAGTACTGGAAACTTAAACTACTCTTAAAATGGAATACACTTCACAAGGCACAACCGCAGCAGGTAGATATGAAGCTCTTGTTAGTAGTAGATCAACCTACGATAGAGAAGCAAAAGAATCATCAAAGCTAACGATACCTAGTTTAATACCAGAACAAACATCAGGTACTAGAGCTAGGATCAAGACACCTTTCCAAGCTACTGGTAGTCGTGGAGTTAATAGCTTATCAAATAAATTATTAATGACTTTGCTTCCACCAAGCACAGCATTTTTTAAATTAGAAATAGATGATCTTGAAATAAAAAAGCAAGGACAAGAAGCACTACAAAGTGAGATAGATAAAGGACTACGCACAATAGAAAATGCTTTGATGAATCAGATAGAAATATCTAATGATAGGGTTGCTATGTTTGAAGCACTTAAGCATTTAGTTGTATCAGGTAATGTTCTTCTTTACCTAACAGATAAAGGATTAAAAGTATATCCACTATCTAAGTTTGTTTGCAAGCGTGATGAAGTCGGTAATGTTTTAGAGATCTTAATTAAAGAGACAGTACATCCACAAGCTTTACCTCTTGAGTTCTTAGAGCAGATTAAAAAGAAAGAGAACTATGATTCAGATATGATGAAGGGAGACTTGGATATATATACATCTATCAAAAGAATGAATGATGACTTCTTTTGGTTTCAAGAATGTAAAGGAGAAAAGATACCTAACACAGATGGCAGATCAAAAGTAGATGTCACTCCCTTTATTCCTCTCAGGTTCATTCGGGTGGATGGTGAAGATTACGGAAGAGGATATGTTGAAGAGTATCGTGGCGACTTGATTAGTCTTGAGTCTTTAATGCAAGCAATCATTGAAGGTGCTGCTGCTTCTGCTAAAACTTTATTCTTAGTTAATCCTAATGGTATTACAAGAGCAGCCACTATAGCTAAAGCACCGAATGGTGCTATACGAGAAGGGCAAGCTTCTGATATTTCTGTGATGCAAGTAGGAAAGAGTGGAGATTTTTCTGTTGCTTTTAGTGCAATACAAAGAATAGAAGCAAGACTTGAGTTTGCTTTCTTGATGGCTAGATCAGTACAACGTGACGCAGAAAGAGTAACAGCAGCCGAGATAAATCTTATGGCACAAGAACTAGAGAATAGTCTTGGTGGTATCTACAGTATCTTGACCCAAGAGTTTCAACTACCATACCTCAGACGTAGGATGCACCTGTTAGTAAGACAAGGCAAAGTTCCTAAGTTACCTGATGATCTAGTCAAACCTAAGATAGTGACAGGGCTACAAGGACTTGGTAGAGGTAATGATAGAAACAAACTTATAGAGTTTATTGGAACTGTAGCTCAAGCTCTAGGACCAGATGTAATGAGACAGTACGTTAATGTGGATGAAGCGGTCAAACGTCTTGCTACCAGTATCGGAATAGATACTGCTAACCTAGTAAAAACACAAGAGGAGATCCAAGCCGAGCAACAAGCTGCACAACAACAACAGCTTATTCAAAGTCTTGGACCTGCTGCTTTAGGTTCACGTTTGCTTGATCCTAAAGTAAATGCTGAAGCTGGTTTAGCTGATGCACAGGCACAACAATTACAAGGAGGACAACCTGATGCCAACCAAGAAGCCTAGTAGAAAAAGAGATGATGACGGAAAGTTTATTTCTGAATCTGAAAAAGCAATCGTTAGTCCCATAGGAGAGAACGAAAAGAACCCTGTACCAGACAAGTCAGGCGACCACGTTACTGGCAATGGTAATACAATTCACTATAGTTAAATAAAAAACACTATGACTTCATCACAAGTACAAGTCTCTGAAACCCCACCAGTTTCCCAACAAGACCTCGAAGGTTTAAAAGATGAGAATGGTTTGTATGCTGGTAAATTTAAAACTGTAGAAGATCTTGCTAATAGCTACAAAGAACTAGAAGGTAAGCTTGGTACAGTAACAGAAGAAGCACCAGCAACAGAAGAAGTAGAAGAATCTACTGGTGTACCAGAAGGATATGAAGATTACTACCAAGAAGATGGAACTGTAGATTACGCTTCTGTAAATGAAAACTACGGAGAAATATTAGGTGAGATCTTTAAAGAGAACAGCATTGATCCTTATAAAATTAGTGCAGAGTTTCATAAGAATGAAGGTGAGATACCAGAAGAAATGTATCAGTCTTTATTAGATGCAGGTCTATCTAAAGGTGCTGTTGACCGATACCTTACTGGTGCAGCAGTAGATAGTGGTTATACAGAAGAAGGTGAAGAAGGTGCTGCTGCTGAACTGCCATCTCAAGAAGTAAAAGATATAAGAGACTCAATAGGGGGAGATGAAGCTTATGGCAAGATGGTTAGTTGGGCTTTAGATAACTTACCTAAACCTGAGATCGAAGCTTTCAATGATGCAACAAATACAATGTCTGGTCCACAACTAGGTATGATGGTACAAGGACTATATACAAGATACCAAAACGCTATGGGAGTTGAACCAAATCTTTATTCTGGTAAGTCTGCTTCTAGTGGAGTTGCACCTTACAGATCAACAGCAGAAGTTATAGCTGCTATGGGTGATCCTCGTTGGGAAAAAGATATGACTTATACAGAACAAGTTAAAGCACGTTTAGAAAATAGTAACGTCTTTGGGTAATGGCTAAGTTATGTGCCAGAGGTAAAGCAGCAGCCAAGCGTAAGTTTAAGGTTTATCCTTCTGCTTACGCTAATGCTTACGGAGTCAAGGTCTGTAAAGGACAAGTCAAAGTAGGTGGTAAAAAGAAAGTAGCTAGTGGCTACACTAGAAAATCATTGAGGGTATCTTAATCATGCTTAAAGGAAATCAAAATAAATTAGACGTTAATAAAGATGGCAAGATAAGTCGTGAAGACTTTAAAATTTTAGGTAAGAACTCTAAGAAAAAGAAGAAGAAGAAATGAGTAAACTTACACCTAAACAAATAGTTACTCTCAACAAACATTCCAAACATCATTCCAAAAAACACATGGATATGATGAAGAAGCTTATGCGTGAAGGTATATCATTTAAAGCTGCACATGAGAAAGCACAAAAGCAAGTAGGTAAATGAGTTTACGCAGATGGTTTAAAGAAGAATGGGTAGACGTTAAAACAGGTAAGCCTTGTGGTCGTCAGAAAGGTGAGAAGCGTAGTGGCTACCCTGCTTGCAGACCTTCTAAAAGAGTTAGTAGCAAGACTCCAAAGACTACAAAAGAAATGAGTGGTAGTGAGACTAGAAAATTTAAAGCAAGTAAGACCAGTTCAAGGAAGATAGCTTATCAACATAGACGCAAAAAAAATAATCGCAAGAGTTTAAAGATTGCGTAATAATGCTATATTTTAAATAGCTTACATCTTTTATGTCTAAAGGAGTATCTCTTACTAAGAAGGACAAAGACCCTACAGGGGGTTTGACTGCTTCTGGTCGTAGGAAATATAACCGAGCAACAGGTGGAAACTTGCAAGCACCTGTTACTAAAAAGACAGGTCTTTCGCCTAGACAAAAATCAAGAAGGAAATCTTTTTGTGCAAGAATGTCAAAAGCAAAAGGACCGTTAAAGAAAGATGGTAAGTTAACTCGCAAAGCCCTTGCTTTAAGGAAGTGGAATTGTGGGTCAGTATAAATTAACAAAGTAGAAATCTAAATATCTAAGTGCCTGATGCGTCAGATAACACTTGTGAGAAAGGATTGAAGCAAAGTTAGTTTCTCAAATTTGTAAACATTAATCAAGGAATTTTACTATGGCTAACGCTACAGTCTCACGCCTTGGTTTGGTTAACAATAGTGGAACAGGCTTTGATGCCCTGTTTTTAAAAATTTTCTCAGGTGAGGTCCTAACTTCGTTCACCAGAAATAACATTTTTAATGAACAGCTTCATTCAGTTCGTACTATTACAAGTGGAAAATCAGCACAGTTTCCTGTTTTAGGAACTGCGACTGCGGCTTATCATACAGTCGGAAATCCATTGGTAGGAGCAAACCAAATCAAGGCAAATGAAAAGATTATCACAATAGATGATCTTCTAATTGCACAGAGTTTCATTGCTAACAT